>Ga0315291_10000147_pt1 | contig 83258 bp, 68 predicted proteins | sample YL17G12_20_MG_FD_203070 | JGI IMG/M metagenome (GOLD analysis project Ga0315291, IMG submission 203070) | Sediment microbial communities from Yellowstone Lake, YNP, Wyoming, USA - YL17G12_20 | ecosystem: Environmental > Aquatic > Freshwater > Lake > Sediment | place: USA: Wyoming | collected... | reverse complement strand
TTTGTCTATTATCGTCTCCTCGAGGGATTACAGCAGTTCGCTCGATTAAAACAGCTACGCCTAACTCAAACTTCTCTCCAACCATTTAGAAACGGGTAATCGCGTGTGTTTTGCCGGCCGCGCGAGCCCTATGTCGGCGTCGGGCCTCGAAAACGATTTGACATAATCCGTGCTTGTCTCTACCATTGTGGCACTTCAATTTTGAAAGATGACCGTCGATGCCAAGTTCGAATTTAGCGTATATAAAAATCGATGAGCTGGAGATAATCGGCTACTCCGTTGCGGGCGAAGAAACGGTTGTTGCGATGCCGCAATTGGATGTGTGCTTTGACATCGGAAAAGCGCCCGACCAGATTATCCCGATAAATCATATTCTGCTGACTCACGGGCATATGGACCACGCGGCCGGCATTGCATATTACCTTTCGCATCGCAATTTCTGCGGGCAGTCGGCCGGCACTATCCTTGCCCCCGCAAACCTGATTAGAGCGATTGAGGATATTATTGAGGCCTGGTCGCGCCTGGACGGCAACAGGATTCCCGCTAATCTCGTCGGCGTAAGGCCGGGCGATGAATTTCAGCTCAAGCCGAACCTCATTGCCAGGGTCTTCCCCACAAAACACAGCCCCGGCTCAGTCGGTTATTGCGTCATCGAGAAACGAAAAAAAATTAAACCCGAATTTGCCAAGCTGACGGGCCCGCAGATTGTTGAGCTTAAAAGGCAGGGTATTACTATTGACAATCCTCTTGAAATTCCGATTGCTGCTTACCTGGGCGACACGCACTATGTTGACTTCTCCCAGTTAAAGTACATCGCGGAAAGTAAAATCCTCATTGCCGAGTGCACGTTTTACGCCGATGAGCACAGCGAAAGGGCGGATGCAGGCAGGCACATGCACGTCACCGAATTTGCAATGTTGCTCGAAAAGCTGCACAATGAGCATATCGTGGTCACGCACCTGACTCAGCGCACGCCCATACGCGAAATCCGTGAGATACTCAAAGCAACGCTTCCCGCCGAGGCGTTCGCCAGGATTATCCTTCTTATGGACCACAGACAACGATAAATCGTTCGCGTTTGACGGGTTGGCAACAGGGCGGTTTACTCGCCGACTCGTCCTGCGTATCTATAGCGAAGTAGGAAGGCGGGACAAACAATTTTGTGGTCTTGAAATCCGGGCGGATTTGACTAACGACTAATTATTGGGCTCGATTGCACGGGGAAGCATATTCTGAGGAACCTTTATGATCCGGTTTCTAAGATAACCGATGCGTACACTCGATTCGATTAGAAGAAGCCAAAGTATAACAATAACAATAATGAGACCCCCCTCAATTGAAGTGTATCTTTTCATGCCTTTGACTTTTGAGGATTTCACCAGCCAATAACCAAGCAAAAACAAAACGAGCACACAGTGAGTAATGCCCAGGACTAACCAGTAGATGCTCAGATGTGGTATATCCGGTCCACCCATTGTATTTTCTGGAAGGATTAGTAGACCTATAAATGATAATCCTGCGAGGATTGCCGCAATAACAACAATTGCTATTACCAACCTGTTATTCGTTTTAGTCATAAATAATAGGTGACTATAGGGCTGTTGAAAAACCTGTCTGAAATCTGAAATCTGGGGACACCATATAATGGCATTAAGTTAAGCTAGTTTAACGTATTTCATAGTTTTAGGTGCCGATCCAAGATGCCTTTTGATGCGAAATTTCGGGGATTTCGCTAACAAATAAACTGCCCTTTTTGGCTAAATCCCCTTTAACTTAATGCCATTAGGGACACCATACTTATTTCCAAAATAGCATCCCGGCCTTAAGTTTCAACCAAATTAACTATAAATCCTCAGGTTCTCGGTGTCAAATTAAAATCCATCGCGCAGTTTACCCGCCTTTCGTTTGGCGTGGTTTACCCGCCGTAGGTGGGCGAAGTTCTCTACGGGGGAGCGCCTTGAAACACCAAACCGTGGATCGTCCCGCAAGGGGGACAACCGAGGCCGTCAGTTGTTTGGCTGGTCAGGCAGTTTGCCCTGCTTTTTCAGCAGGGAGGCAAGGTTGGCTATGGCAGGGGGGTAATCGGACTTGAATATAAGGGCCTTTCTGTAGTTAAGTTCCGCTAATTGCAAATTGCCTTTCTGCTCGTAAGCCCAGCCGAGGTTGTTGTACATCTCGTGAATATCAGGCCAGTCGGGTCTTTCCTGCAGCGCCTCGGCCAGGCAGGTGATTGCATCATCGAACCTCTTTTGGTTGACGAGCATAAGACAGATATTTTGTCTAGCTGATGTATAATTCGGACTAATCCGAGCCGATTCTCTAAAATGTGCAAGTGCCTCATCGTACCTGCCCTTCTGTGCGAGCAGTCCGCCGAGGTTATTCTGCATAATGAAGTTGTTTTTCGTTACGGCAATTGCCCGCTCGAATAGTGTGAAGCTGTCTTGCCAATATCCGACCTGCACACGAGTCATTACTGTAAAGGCGACTAAGATTGCTGCTGCGGCTGCCGTCATCACGGGCTTATGGTATCGCCATTTGGAAAATACCTCGGCAGCGCCCCAGGCAACGATGATAAAGATGCCGATTGAAGGCAGGTATGTGTAGCGGTCGGCCATAATCTGTGCCCCCACGTGCACTAGGCCGATGACCGGGATAAGCACGCCGAGATACCACAACAGCCCGACCGTCAGCCAACCCCTGCCCCGCGCCCATACGATAAGCAGCACCGCGACAGCCATAATAGTCAGCAGCGCCGAATCAATTCGCATTTCTTTCGGGGCCGGGTACAGCACCGCCAGGCCGGTCGGCCAGGCCATTTTGACCACATAATTCAAATAACACCCAAGGGCGTTGATTATGCGGGCTTTCATCGGCCAAACCTCAAGAGCCGCCACTGCCTGCGACCTTTGCTGGACAACGAAGGTGATTATGCTTGAAGCTGCCGAAAGAGCGAAAAAGGGAATTTTTTCAAGTAACAAATTCAAAATCGAAGATTTAAAATTTTTAAATCGCTTGAGCGGCCAATAGTCGAGCAACAGCAAAACAAATGATAACGTCACCACCATCGGTTTGGATAGTAACCCCAGGGCAAAGCACAGCAGCACAACCAGATAGCTCTTGATATTCGCTCGCTCGACGTATCGGATGTAGGCGAGAATGGTGAGCATCCAGAAAAATGCGCTTAGGACGTCTTTTCGCTCGGCTGCCCAGGCAACCGATTCGACGTGAACCGGATGAAGTGCAAAAAGGGCGGCGACAAAGGCGCTGCGCCATAGCACAGAGGTCATCCTCAGCAGCACCCAAAACAGAAGCAGAGTTGTTGCGATGTGAAGAAGGACACTGGTTATATGATGGCCGAGGGGCTTCAGCCCGTATATTTTGCAGTCCAGCGCGTGACTTAGCCAGGTGAGCGGATGCCAGTTTGCGGCGTAGTATTCCGTGAACGCCCAGATAACTGATTTCGATGTCAGGCCAGCGTTGACATTGGGATTCTTAGTTACGTATGTGTTATCGTCATACTCGACAAAGTCATTATGTCGCACCGGCTCGTATGCAACAAAAACGGCCAACACCAGGCCGATGCAAATAACAAATCGAATCGACTTTTCACTCGACCCGCTGGTCACTGCGTAGTCACCTGCTTGGGGCATAAGCCCGCCTTTACCGGTCGGGGACTCTCAACACACCCCGCTACTTTGCCTTCTTCCGAATTTCTTCCTTGATTCGCTGGATATGGCCGCGACCCATACCTTTGACTTCGCATCCCAGCTCGAAGTAACGGCGAATTTTGTCATCATCCAGTATGCCGTAACAGTCAATTACGGCAATAGGCCCGCCTGACCACTTGACGATGTCATCGGCCTTAAGCTGTAGATACGGTTCGTGAGGCACTGCCAGTATCACCGCCGCAACACCCTTTATCGCCGACGCAATGTCTTGCTGGACGCGGATGTTGACCAGGTCGTTTTGATTGTGGAAGAACCTTGACCACGAGTGCCCCGGTGCCGGATAGTCATCCTGTTTTTCAAGCTCGTACCAGTGGTCAACGTATGGGTCGTGAACGTGCATATCTGCGCCCATTTCAGTGAGCTTGCGAACGACGATTTCCGAGCCGCTGTAGCGTGTGTCGCCGACGTCCTGTCGGTAGCTTGCACCGCACAGCAGTATCTTTGCCCCTGCAATTTGTTTGCCCATATTACGCAGGGCGTCGCGAGTCAGCGTCGCGGCGCGCAGGCCGCGAGTATCGTTGGTGTCTATGGCCATCGGTGTAATCTTGAATATGTCGTCCTCGAACCCGAGGATATGCTTGTAGGCCCAGTAACCCAGTCCGCCGTCCTTCGGCAGACAGTAACCCCCCACGCCGGGGCCGGGGAATATCATATTGCTGTGCGTCGGCCTCATCTTAATTGCCTTGATTACCTTAATCAGGTCAACTCCGTTTCGCTCCGCAAACAAGCTCCATTCATCGAGGAACGCCAGAATTGTTGCGCGATACGAGTTCTCGACGATTTTGGTGGTCTCCGATTCGATGGGTCTGTCCATAACGGTAAGCGGAAATTGCTCGGTGTTAAGAACTTCTCTGAGGAATTTTTCGACTCGATTGCGGGCCTCCACGTTGCAGCCGGAGCACACCCGCCAGAAATCGCGTATTGAGGAAACGTATTGTCTGCCCGGCATTACACGCTCGAAACTGTGCGCTAGCAGCGGCTCGGTTTTGATACCGCGGGCGGCAAATGCCTTTTTCATAATCGGCCAGGCGATGAACTCCGTGGTCCCAGGCGCTACGGTTGTCTCGATGAGCGTCAGGCAGTTGGCCGGCACCTTCTCCCCGATGGTCTTCATTGTCGCCTCAAGCGCGCTCATTTCGACTTTACCCGTTCGCATATTACCAAGCTCCTGCTTTGTGTAGTCGCACTGCACATCGACAACGACGCAGTCGGCAAGCTTCAGGCACTCGCTGTTGTAGGTGGCGATTAGCGTTTTCTTCTCAACGACGCATCGTTTAATCATTGGGTCAACTTCGGGGTCTTCGGCCTTGACGGGCGATTTGCCCTCGTTGAGCAGCGGGATTTTCCAGTAGCTTCTTGCGCTGGGGCGTTGGCAGCCGACAACATATTTGCCCGGCTTGCCGCTCTTTTTGTCGAGGGTGTCGGCAATTATTGCTGCCATTACCGCACCGACAAAGCCCACCCCCATAACCACTACAATCTCCTTGCCTTCCTTGCGGGCCTCTTCAACCAGCGACTGGACTCGTTTGAATTCGCCGGCGTAATCTTCAGGCCTGGGCAGCGAAAATTTCTCGCCTGTCGGGCTTAGTGAATACTCTGGCATTATGTTCTCCTTTCCGCAGTCCCTTTAACGTTTCAACCCCATAATTCAACTTATCTGGTCCTGTAGTTTCGCATCTGCTGCTCAATCTGCAGAATACAGGTAGTTTATCAGAAAACGGCGGGCAATCAAGACGTTTTCGTTGGCAGTTAACTTTGGTGGACCGAGCGATTACGGCAGCTTTATTGGTCGGACTCGGCATCCTTTGCGCAGGATTGTAACGGCTGGGGGTCCGCTATTTTTCGGTAGCCGAGCGCCTTTATGACCTCGAGCACTTCCGTCCACGTTGGGAATGGGCGCGAATTCTTTTTCTTGTATTCGTCGATGGCCATAAGAAATTCGAACTGCTCATCGGACATCTGGCCTTCTTCGGCGGCTCTGCGCTCTTCGCTTCTTCGCCTCCCGGGTCCGCGACGTCTGTCGAGTCCGAGGCGTCTATCGACGACGCTGTCTCTGCGGTCTTGTTCGCTTCTTCGTTCCGTGAATTCCTGCTCGTTCATTTTATTGTTCCTTCTCCCGTTGGTCTAATAGTTGTCGTCAAAGACGTCTTCGTCGAATTCGCTTTCTTCTTCCTGCTCGTCGGGCGAGAAGTCGTAGAATTCATCATAGACATCCTGCGACTCGATTATGACGTGCGCTTCATCGGCGTACTCCTCCGGTACCAGCACTGCGAAGCGTATCTCCACTCCCGACTCATCATGCCGCTGCCTGACCATTGCAGGAATGTCGTTGCTTTTAAGCAGCGATTCAAACTCCCTTGCCTGCTCGATGTCGTCGGCCAGGAATACCGTGACCAGCTCCTGCAATTTGGTGTGGGACTTTTGAGCTTTTCGTGAACGCTTTGGCATTTCATTTCTCCGCACAAATCAAAACGGCTTTTTTGTCAATTTCCACCGAACCGGTTTGCGTCCATATATTCGTCAAAAACGGCGAGGGTAATTATTAAAAAAAGCGGTTTTACGGCAAGTTGAAGGGCGGCGTTGTTCTGCAAATGCCTGTTTTGTTCCTCGGAGGTTTTAGGGGGGTGCAAAAATTTCGCATTAGATGCGATTTTTTTGTTGCAAAGCCCGCCGCTTTTAGCAATAACAGTCCGTTAAATGTGCCGACCGCAGCGTGTGGTTTCGGACTATTAGGATTTAACTCTTTAACTAAAATTATGGAGGTTTTTTGCATGGCAAAGGAAAGAGAATCTCTGGTAGTGGCCAGCAAGGTCAAGGCCTATATCAAGGCAAAGAAGATGATGACGGCGTCGGATTCGCTGGCGAAAATTAGCGATGCCGTGTATGCCCTGCTTGATGCGGCAGCCGAGAGAACAAAGGCCAACCGCCGCAGCACCGTAAAGCCCCAGGACATATAAAAAACGACTATCCAGTGCAAGTATTGACCGTCTGCAGGCGGGCTTGTTAGTGCGGTCGATAGAAACGAGCCGTGACGCGGCAGTGCCGCAGAACGGCTTTTTTCTGCGCCGGCAATCGCCTTCCGACTGCCGCATCAGGGCATACCTTGGCTGAGTTATCAGTCCTTAACCTCGGCTTTATCGCACAATTATTGGCGAAAGCCCTTTTTCTGCCCCTGTGGGCGGCGAACTTTCGAGTTCGGCTTGTTGGAATGCTCGACCGGTAAAATACCGGTTGACACAACCAAAATCTGCCTTTAATCGAAAAATTGTTCAACTTGGGAAAGCCCAAATCCCGATTATTATAGAAGGAACTCAGCAGACAAGGATGTTTTGTATCTATGCATTGTTAAGAGGACGTAACGTCTTGTCGATAACCCAGTTGCCGAAGCAAACGCAACTTGGGCTATTATGGGAGCGAGTCCGCAACCGTGCTGATTGCCTGCCAGAGTTCGGATATGTGAGCTCGTATTTGGTTATTTTGTAACAAACGTTATGCAACGAGGGCTTAAATGAAAGTCTTTATGCTGGGTTGGGAGTTTCCGCCGTTTATAAGTGGGGGGCTGGGAACGGCATGTTACGGCTTGACCAAGGCATTAGACCAGATGGGAGTTCACGTTACTTTTGTTCTGCCCACTATGGTGCAGAGCAAGTTTGCGACCCACGTTCGTCTTTTGACTCCCGGTATGCAGCAGAAAGAAGCGCCTTTCAAGGTGCAACAGTTCACGAACGTTATGTTCCGCACCATAACCTCGGCGCTTCAGCCGTACCTCACTGCCGATACCTATCAGCAGAAGATTGAGCAGTCGCTGGCGGATATTCATCGACAGCACGGCAGGACAGACCCGCTTTCCGGCGGACTCGACTACAGCGGCGATATGTACGGTGAGGTCAGGAGATATGCCGACCTTGCAGTCAAGCTGGCCGCCAGCGAACAGTTTGACGTCGTTCATGCCCACGACTGGATGACTTACCCTGCCGGCGTCGCCGTGGCACGGATGAGCGGCAAACCACTTATTGTTCACGTCCATTCCACCGAATTCGACCGCAGCGGTGAGCACGTCAACCAGGCGATTTACGACATCGAGCGGATGGGTATGCACCAGGCCGATAAGGTCGTTGCCGTCAGCTACCTGACTCGAAGCATCATTATCAGCAAATACGGCGTCAGCGGCGAAAAGGTCGAGGTCGTGCATAACGGCGTTGAGCGAAACGGCAATACAAGCTGGTCCGTCGGAGACAACGATATCAAAAAAGACGAAAAAATCGTCCTGTTCCTCGGCAGAATTACTATGCAAAAAGGACCGGAATACTTCCTGCGTGCCGCACAAAAAGTCCTCGAAGTCATGGATAACGTCAAGTTTGTTATGGCTGGTTCCGGAGACCTTATGCACACGGCCGTCGAAATGGCCGCCCAGCTCGGCATCGGCAGCAAAGTCCTCTTTACCGGCTTCTTGAGGGGAGAGGATGTCCAGAAAATTTATAAAATGGCGGACCTCTATGTGATGCCGTCTGTGTCCGAACCGTTCGGAATCGCTCCGCTTGAGGCCCTCGATAACGACGTGCCTGTCATTATAAGCAAGCAGAGCGGCGTAGCTGAGGTCCTGCAACACGCCCTCAAGGTCGATTTCTGGGACGTCAACGAAATTGCCAACAAAATCATCGCAGTGTTGAAGTACCCGCCTCTCGAGATAACACTGCGAAACCACGGCAATTTTGAGGTCAGGCGTCTGCGATGGAGAGATTCTGCTGCAAAATGCGCCAGAATTTATGATGATTTGCTCGTTCCGGTCGGATAACGGTGACCGCACAAGTCGAGCCGGCAACATATACAACAAGGGGTAGGTATAATGGCTTCCGTATGTTTCTACTTTCAGGTTCATCAGCCCACTCGGCTGAGGCATTATACTGTTTTCGATAAAGACACTCGGTATTTTGACGAGTCCAAAAACGCACAAATCTGCAGGAAGGTCGCGAACAAGTGCTATCTGCCCGCGAACCGTCTGATTCTGGACATAATCCGCAGATACGAAGGCAGGTTCAAAGTCGCATACAGCTTGACCGGCGTCCTGCTTGAGCAGCTCATTTCCTATTCTCCCGAGGTGATGAGCACTTTCGATGCGCTCAATCAGACCGGCTGCGTCGAGTTCCTCGCCGAAACGTATTACCACAGCTTGAGCTTCCTTTACTCGCGCGCTGAGTTCATCGAGCAGGTCAACAAGCACGTTGAAACCATCCAGCGGCTCTTTGGGCAAACGCCCCGCGTCTTCAGGAATACCGAGCTTATTTACAACAACGATTTGGCCTCGCTCGTCGAGTCGATGGGCAAATTCGACGCGATATTAAGCGAAGGCGCAGACCACATCCTCGGCTATCGAAGTCCCAACTTCGTGTACAGACCCAGCGGCTGCAACAAGCTGAAGCTCCTGTTGAAAAACTATATGCTCAGCGATGATGTTGCGTTTCGCTTCTCCAACCGGCAGTGGTCGCAATGGCCTCTGACGGCGGACAAGTTTGCCCGATGGGTCAACAACGTCAACGGCAACGGTTTTGTCGTGAACCTCTTTATGGACTACGAAACCTTCGGCGAGCACCAGTGGGCCGATACCGGCATCTTTGAATTTATGAGACATCTGCCCGCGGAAATTCTTAAACACCCGGACAACGATTTCAAAACACCCTCCCAGGTCGTAAGGGCATACGACCCTGTTGATACCATCGATGTCCCGCACCTCATAAGCTGGGCGGACACCGAGCGAGACCTGTCGGCCTGGCTCGGAAACGCTATGCAGTCCAGCGCCATCCACGAGCTTTACCGCCTCGAAAGGAAAATCAAAAATACCGGCGACGAAAAACTCATCGCCGACTGGAGAAAACTCCAGACCTCCGACCATTTCTATTATATGTGCACGAAATACTTCGCCGACGGCGATGTCCACAAATACTTCAATCCCTACGACTCGCCTTACGACTCCTATATTAACTTTATGAATGTGCTCGGAAATATCCAGGTCCGGTGCACAAAGAAAGCTGCTGCAGGGACGTTTTGCGAAAGGCCCGAAGATGCCCGGATGCCCGAGCCGGCTGAGCTGCAGGCCCGTACAATGAATTAAAGGTCTTCTCCCTGTACCAGAGGTATGAATGGAACGCAGGCGAAGTATGGCTGTCTTGTCTTCACGGCAAAGCAAGATATCGCCCCTCCATCTGGAAACGCACGACAGGGACATTGAAGACCTCCTTGCCAAAGAATGGCTTTTGACCAACACCAGGGGCGGCTACGCATCATCTACAGTCGTCGGCTGCAACACCAGAAGATACCACGGCCTGCTTATCGGCTCGCTGAATCCTCCCACTAACAGGATAATGGCGCTGGCCAACTGCCTTGAAATGGTTATACGAAACGGCGCTGTCTTTAACCTTTCGACTTTTGAGTTCCCTGACGCCTTTTCGCCGGATGGATTCAAGTACCTCAATGCCTTTCGTCAGGATACGGGCGCTCATTTCGATTATCAGCTCAGTGATGTTCGGCTCACTAAATCGGTTTATCTGTTGCGCGACAGCGATACCGTTGCGGTCGGCTACGAGTTCAGCGATATAAACGAGCCGGTCGAGTTTGTCGTCAGGCCTTTTGTGGGCCTTCGCAACTTTCATTCTTTGCAGAAATGCTGCACGCCGCTTCTTGCCTCTTGGACGGACGATGGGCTTTTGGTCCGTCATAATGTCCCCGAAAGCTGCGAGCTGTTTATCAAATGCCCCGCTGCGCTCTTCCAGAAAGACCCACAGTGGTGGTTCAATTTCGTTTATCGCTGCGAAAAAGAGCGCGGACAGGATTTTGCCGAGGACCTTTGGACGCCGGGATTTTTCAAATGCCGAATAGATGCCCCTGCCAGGATTGTCCTGTGGGCGAATTTGTCCGACGGTTACGATACGAATAAGGTGATATTTCCTCCCCTCGATGAGATTGACAGGGACATGCAGCGACACCGCCGGTACGTTACGAAGGCCGCCGGCAGTAACGAAAAGCTGCGATTGCTTTACCTTGCCGCCGACCAGTTCATCGTAAAACGCAAGGCAAAGGACGCAACCGGCACCACGATTCTTGCCGGTTACCCGTGGTTCGCTGATTGGGGCAGGGACGCATTTATAGCCCTGCCCGGATTGCTTTTGGCAACTCAGCGTTTTGACGAGGCAAAGTCGGTGCTTACTACTTTTGCCGACTCGGCAAGCGATGGATTAATCCCAAACTGTTTTGATGACTATGGCGGCACGGCTCATTTTAACAGCGTCGATGCCTCGCTGTGGTTTATTGATGCTGCGTTTCGCTATTTGCGGGCCACAGGCGACGTCGATACGTTCGGAAAACGGCTGCTGCCTGTGATTGTCTCGATTATCGAAGCGTACAGAGTCGGCACACGATTCGGAATCTGCGCGGATAATGACGGATTGATAACTGCGGGCGACAAAGATACGCAACTGACGTGGATGGACGCGAAATACGAAGGCGTCGCCTTTACCCCTCGGTATGGCAAGGCCGTTGAGGTTAATGCACTTTGGCACAGCGTGCTTATGCAACTGGCACGCTTTTTTGCGGACGACGATTGGCTGACCGATACAGAACGTCATAAATACGACTTCGCCTCTATGGCACAGCAGGCGGCAGACAGCTTCTGTAAACTATTTTGGAATGAAAACATCGGTTATTTGAACGATTGCGTCTTGCCTGATGGCTCCGCGGATACGTCGCTTCGCCCGAATCAGATTTTCGCCGTGTCTTTGCCGTTTTCGCCGTTGTCGATGTCGCAGCAGCAGGCCGTCGTCCGTATAGTTCGCCAGAGGTTGCTGACGCCTTACGGATTGCGCACTCTCGACCCAGGCGACCCGCGATACGTCGGGACATACACAGGCCCGCCGCAGCAGCGCGACCGCGCGTATCATCAGGGGACGGTCTGGCCTTACCTTATGGGTGCGTTTATCGAGGCGTTTCTCAAGGTCAATGATTCCAGTGAGGAAAGCAGAAAAGAAGCCGCTGGATTTATTGAGCCGCTTATGAGGCATATTACCAAGGCCGGCTGCTTATGCCAGCTCTGCGAAATTTTTGACGGCAGCCCCCCACACAAGCCCCGCGGCTGTTTCGCTCAGGCATGGAGTGTCGCTGAGCTTATAAGGGCCTGCCTGCTCATAAAGGGCTGACCGGCCCGCACGCCGGCAAGGATTTAAACGCTCTTGCTCCAATTCTCTTTTTCTGTTTGCCCACAAGATGCGCAGATATGGTATAATTAACTTTGAGCAAAATAAAAAATCGGGATTAGGAGCGAAAAAAATGAAACGAATAATCTCAACAATAATCATAGTGACTCTTGCATCGGGCTTGGTATGTCTCTCAAGGATAGGCCGGGCACAAACCGGCCGAGAACCAAATCAAACCGCCGCCGAACCAAACCTCGCAGTCAGAAAGTCCAGACCGAGAATCGATTCGGTGACAATAGCCGACTTTTATATGCGGGATGGAAACGCGGTTTCAGGCAAGCTCATTTCGGACGACAAGAATCAGATTGTCATCGAGCAGGCAGTCGAAAGCAAAATCGTTACGGTCGCCTATAGCAAAAGAGAGGTGGACACAAGAACCATTGCCACCCGCAGCGTCCCTGAGCCGACGTACTACAGCCAGCTTGCAGAGTACTTCGCGGCCAGAACCTGGGACTTCAGGGACGACCCCGACGAGTTCATTGAGGCGATTCGCTGCTATGAAAAGGCAAAACAGTCGCTCCTGGCGGCAAATCAGCCCCCGGAAAAACTGGCAGAGATAGATAAGGCATTAAAGAAAGTGCAGGACGATAGAGACGTCTGGACAAGAGAAACCGAATCGCGGGCAAAGCTGCGAAAACTTGAGTTTGAGGCAGAGGCCGAAAATCGCCTCAAACAGGTTGAAAAACAGGTTGCCGAAAATTCCGTAAAGGTCGGCGAAAGCGTAAAGTATATAGAAAGAACCGCTGCTGATATAAAGGGCAGCTACGACAAGCTTGAAAATATCGTTACCGGTATGAACAAGGATTTTGTCCAGCAGATTCGGATTCTCCAGGCACAGGATACGGATAACCGTGCGGCCATAAACGACATCTACTACAACTGCTGCTTCGGGCCCAGAAGCAGCAGATAATGCGTCGTTTGCGCCGGTTCTTAAAACTCTCCGGCTAATCGTTTCGCCTGCTCGATTGCATCGGCCTGCTTTGCCGTAGCGGTCTGTTCGCCTGCAAGCATCGGCTCGACAACAACTGTGCGGATGTCGGTAAAACCGATGAAGCCGAGAATCAGTTCAAAGTATTTCTTCTGCAAATCATACTGCTCATAAGCGGTACCCACAGGATACTGGCCACCGCGGGCATAAACCACAAGAACCGGCTTGCCTGTCACCAATCCTTTGTAGTTCCCGCCGGAGTCAACAGAGAATGTTAGTCCCGGCTGAACGATAACGTCTATGTATTGTTTGAGCAGGTACGGTATCGAGAAATTCCACATCGGCACGGCAAACACGTATTTGTCCGCCGACTTGAACTGCTCGATTACCGCCACAACTTTTCCCCACGCCTCTTTCTCCTTGTCCGAATGTTCCTTCCCGTGCATTATCTTGTACTTGCCCGATGCCGCAATAAAATCAAACTCAGGTATCTTTGCTGAAAACAGCTCGATTACCTTCACCTCATCTTGCGGATGCGACTTTTTGTACGCCTCTGCAAATGCATCCGCCACGGCAATCGAGTGCGACAACTTGCCCATCGGCGACGCCTTGATATAAAGCACCTTGCTCATAGTGCCCTCCATGAAATAGCCACATTCCTTAAATCATTTCCCGGCGGCCTGCCTCTCAATCGCCGCCTTCACATTGCTTATAAATTCTACTATTTTACTAATGCAATTGTTTGTGTTTTTCAGATTTTCCTCAATAATGCCGATAACTTTTGAGCCGATTATGACGCCGTCTGCGCCGGCCCTGACGACTTCGGCCGCGTGCTCCGCCTTGCTTATGCCGAACCCAACGCATACCGGCACGTCTGTCTCTTTCTTAATCCTGCTGACAAGTCCTTTCACCGAGCCGGACAAGGTTTCCCGGCTGCCGGTCACGCCCAGCAGCGACACCGCGTAAATGAAGCCGGTGGTCTTGGATGAAATCAATTTTATTCTGTCGGCAGGGGTGTTTGGCGTAACCATAAACACCGTATCAAGCCCGGCTTTTTTCGCAGGCCCGACAATCTCGTCCGCATCGTCAATGCTCATATCGGCAATCAGAACACTGTTTACGCCTGCATCGTGAAAGTCACGGAAGAACTTCTCGGTTCCATATTGATATACGAGATTGTAATACATCAATAGCCCGATGGGGACATCCTTGTGCTTTTTGATTTTTCGCACAAATTCCAGTCCCTTCTTGACGGTCATTCCGCTTTTCAGCGCGCGTATATCTGCCTTTTGAATCGTTGGCCCGTCGGCTATCGGGTCGGAAAACGGTATCCCTAATTCCAGAATATCCGCACCCGCGTCGATTGCTGCTTTGACAATTTTTAAGCTCGTATCAATGTCCGGGTCGCCGATTACGAAAAACGGTATTACCGCCGACCTTTTCAATTCCGAAAAAACCTGCTTATATGTTTTCATTCCTCAATCCTTCAGTGGCCTGTATTTCTCGACAATCCCCACGTCCTTATCGCCTCGACCCGAAAGGTTTACCACCGCTATTGTTTTGGAGGGTAGTTTCCCTTTCTGTCTGACTAAATAAGCCAATACGTGCGTACTTTCAAGAGCGGGCAAAATGCCTTCTGTTTTGCACATCAACTCAAACGCATCAAGCACCTCTTCATCTTCCGCGGCGACGTATTCGGCCCTGCCTGAGTCCTTGAGCATACAATGTTCCGGCCCGACAGCAGGGTAATCCAGACCTGCGCTGACCGATTCGGTCTCGTTGACCTGGCCTTCGGCGTCCTGGAGCAGGTATGCCTTTGAGCCGTGAAGTATCCCGACTCGTCCCGCCGACAGCGATGCGGCGTGTTTGCCGCTCTTTAAGCTTCTTCCGCCCGCCTCGACTCCAATTAGCCGAACATTTTTATCATCGAGGAAGCCGGCGAACATCCCTATCGCGTTACTCCCGCCGCCGACGCACGCCAAAACCATATCCGGCAGCCGGCCTAACTTATCGAGGCACTGCTGCCTTGCTTCTTTACCAATACAACTTTGAAAATGCTTCACTATCGTCGGATACGGATGCGGCCCCGCAGCCGAGCCGAAAAGGTAAAACGTATCGGTGACGTTCGCCGTCCAGTATCGAAGCGCATCGTTGATGGCGTCCTTCAATGTCCCCGTCCCGCCCTCGACCGGCACAACCTGCGCCCCGCAAAGTTTCATCTTGTGAACGTTCACGCTTTGCCTCTCAATGTCGGTAATGCCCATAAAAATCTTGGTTTCCATCCCGAATAGCGCACCAATCATCGCCGTCGCCAGCCCATGTTGTCCCGCCCCCGTCTCGGCTATCAATTTGGTCTTTCCCATATACTTTGCCAGCAGTCCCTGCCCTAACGTATTGTTCACCTTATGAGCGCCGCCGTGCAGCAAATCCTCTCGTTTCAGATAAATCTTAAAACCAACATATTCGCTGAACCGCTTCGCGTAATACAACGGCGTAGGTCTTCCCGCGTAGTCCGCCAACAAATTCGCCAGTTCATTCACAAATCCCTTGTCCTGATAGAATCTGTAAAACGCACCTTCAAGCTCCTCAAGAGCCGGTATCAAGACCTCCGGCACATAAAACCCGCCGTAATCTCCGAATTTGCCTTTATATTTCATACTTTCATACCTTTGAAACAAAAAGTAGTTTAGCCACAGAGTAAATATATTTCTTTTTTAGCCACAGAGCACACAGAGGGCACAGAGAATTATAATTTTTTTATTCCTATTTTCGATTGTTGGTTTATAAATACACTTCAGCAATTCCAGATATCTCCTTCAGTTAATTCAGATTCTAAAAATTAACTACCTGAGATTTCTTATCTTGTCTACATCGATAACCTTTTGCCCATCCACTTCTTTAACATACGGGATAAATTCATCCTCAAGCCCAAACTTCCTATAAAAGCCACAAAGAATTCTATACGCCAAAACCTCAACCTTTTCCTGATTCCATCGAATTGTTTCTTCTGCAATAATCACATCAGATTGAATGTAAGCTAAATCAAAGTTTGCAAAAAATTGATGCGGACGTTTAGGAAGTCCGAATTTTCTACCTTTCGGAATATTTAGTACTTGCAATCCTATGTGCACATCGCATTTAGGAACTTCACCTGCCTTAAACACTTCTGTAATAAACAAAATGAAAAGGTAAACTGACTCCACTAAAGCGATTGTGTTGACTTTCAACAGATCTTGCTTGTTATAATTGCCCCAGCATAAGAAGTCATCATCTCCTGGAGCAACAAATATTATCAGGCCATCACGCCATACTTCCAGCAACTTGTACGGTTTTATAATACTACGTCTAACCTCGCCATCGATGATTCTAGATTGTTCATAAGTCGAAATATCAAAACCTGCATATCGAAGTACTGGTGGTCCATCGATTAGTTTAACAATGTTTGCTTGTCTACTTTCAAATAGACCTTTAATTTCTAAATCAATATCTGGATAACCATATAAGACGTAAGTTATATTATCCTTCAATCCAAGCGCCGAGATGGCATTTTTAATTCTCTGCTCTTTAATACTTAAAGCAATGCCAGTCGACTGTTTCGTCTTATTATTAGCTAATATCTTTTCGAACGTTTCTCTTATTTCTGACAAATGATCATCAAAACGTAATCCATCCTTGAATGCATGGTGTAACTCCTCTGACGACCAGTGTGCAACTCTTTCTCCTTTTCGTTGGAAGAATCCTACAACGTTTCCTAACTCTTTATTGTCATCCACAAAAACACTAACAACTAAAAATGGCTTTTGCGAATCAAGAGATTCTGGCATAAAGATATACACTAGCCCTTTATTGGGGTCTTCCTGAGATGGCATCCACTCGATTTTCACGTTGCAACTAGGATATATCCATTTTGCAATTATTTCCTCATATTGCTTCACGTTAATTATCTTTGATTCAAAACTTCGAATGCGTTCTATATATTCGTGGGGATATCCTTCTGAGAAAGATGTTCCTACTCCTATAACTATAATTCCTCCCCCAATATTCGCCAGTGAAGATACATCTTTAGCCAGTTCAAGTTTATTTTTCGTAGAATCTAATGGATATGGAGAGCCCTTGAATTCTAAAAATTCACTTTCAATTGTTCCAATTAAAGCATCAAACTTACCACTGCCGAGAACATTCATGACTTCTTGTGGGGACATTGATTTCGGTATTATTTCTTTATTTGTCATATTTTGCTCTACTCAGTAATGAATTCAAAATCTCTGTGTCCTCTGTGCTCTCTGTGGCTACAATATATGAATTCTCTGTGGCTTTTAACCCTGCAATTGCCGAATCTTGTCGAAAAGTTGTTTCATTTTTTTGTGGTCCTTTTTTCCCGGCTCGGCCTCGACTCCGCTGCACACGTCGATGCCATAGACGCCTAATTCGACCGCACGAACAACGTTGTCGGGATTTATTCCGCCCGCCAGGAATATGCGCTTGGTAATATTGCCGATGATGTTCCAGTCAAATTTAATTCCCGTTCCACCGTACTTCTCCGGATGAAAGGCATCTAATAAAATTGCATCGGTAAAATACCGTTGTGCCTGCTCGATGTCGGCCTTGTTCTTGACGCGGATCGCCTTCATTGTCCGCACGTTGACTGAGCGGAACTGGTCACAGAATTCGGGACTTTCGTCTCCGTGAAGTTGTATCCAGTCAAAGCCGCACTGATTTCTGGTCTGCTGAATCTGGTCGAAAGAGGCGTTTACGAACAAGCCCAGGATACCCACGAAAGCGGGCAGCTTGCTTATAATCGTTGCTGCCTGCGCGACGGTGACATATCGCGGGCTTTTCGGATAAAAATTAAAACCCAGCAGGTCCACACCCAAATCGACGGCGGCCTTCGCATCCTCGTAGTTCGTAATTCCGCAGATTTTTACCTTTACTAATAACATTTCCGGCTATCATTCCTCCGCGCGTTCAACTGTTTGAAATTTCAATCAGCTTTTTAAGACAATCCATTGCCGAACCTTCTTTCACCGATTTCTCCGCAATCGTCATCGCCGTCTCGAAACCTTCGGCAATCTGCGCGACGATTATCGCTGCCGCGGCATTGAGCAGCACTATGTCCCTTCGCGGGCCTTTTTCCTTCCCTGCCAAAATGTCCCTTATCACTGCGGCGTTGGCTATCGCATCGCCCGTCTGAAGCTCATCTATTGATGTCCTGCTGATGCCTAATCGGGCAGGGTCCAGCTCAAAAGTCGTTATCTTGCCGTCTCGCAGTTCTCGTATTTGCGTCTTGCCCAATGTGCTTATCTCATCCATCCCCTGGCCGTGAACTACCATAGCCCGCTTTGCACCAAGCATCCTGAGCGTCTCGGCAATCCGGTCGAGCAGTTGCGCATCCGCCACCCCCATAACCTGCGCCTTTACGCCCGCCGGGTTTGCAAGCGGCCCCAGGATATTGAACGCCGTCCGGAAGTCCAAGCTCTTGCGAATCGGCTGAACGAACTTCATCGCCGGATGAAACTTCGGTGCGAACATAAAACCGATGTGCGCCTCCTTTATGCAGCGAGCGACAACCTCCGGCCCGGGGTCAATGTTGACGCCAAGCTCTTCGAGCACGTCCGCAGACCCGCACCTGCTGGTTATCCCTCGATTGCCGTGTTTGGCGACGTATGCCCCCGCGCCCGCCGCTACCAGCGCAGACGCAGTCGATATGTTAAACGTCTTGACCGTTGCCCCTCCGGTGCCGCAGGTATCAATAAGATTTTCGATATCGACTTTCACCGAGACGGCGTGCTCTCGCAGCGACTGCGCAAGTCCCGCTATCTCGGCGCTCGTTGCTCGCTTCATTCGCATCATTGCCAGAAAGGCCGCTATCTGAATCTCCGAGACCTCGCCCTCGAAGATTCTGTCCTGCAACGCCTTGGCCTGCTCAAATGTCAGGTCGTTGCCCGTTAGAATAATCTCAAGGTATTCGGTTATCTTTGTCATTTTCCTGCCCTTGTCTTTTCTGCCGCCGCGATTTTGAGCACGTTTTCGATTATCTTTCCGCCGGCGGGCGTCAGAATGCTTTCCGGATGAAACTGGACGCCGAATATCGGCAATTTCCTATGCCGGGCGCCCATATTTATCCCTTCGAACTCGGCAATCTGCTCCAGGCACTTCGGCAGCCGTAAAGCACATAAGCTGTGGTAGCGCCCCGCCTGCATAGGATTCTCAATCCCGGCAAAAATCTCCTTCTCGTTGTGCGTCACCCGCGAGGGTTTGCCGTGCATCGGTTTCGGCGCGTGCCCGACCTTGCCGCCGAAATACTGCACTATCACCTGATGACCCAGACAAACCCCGAATATGGGCACTCTGTCCTTGAAATAATCCACGGCTTCAAGCGACACCCCCGCCGAATCCGGCGTCCCGGGCCCAGGCGATATCACAAGCAAATCCGGCTCAAACTCGTCCGCCACTCGCTTTAAATCCTCAATCGCAGTGTCGGCGCGATATACCTTCGCTGCGCAGTTGCGCTTGCTGAAATCATCCACCAGATTATAGGTGAACGAGTCAAAATTGTCGATGAACAAAACTCGTCTGGTTTTCTCACTCATATCTTCCTCGCTGTGTATATTTGTCATTCCCGCGAAAGCGGGAATCCATTTTCCTTTTTCTTTTTTACTTTTTACCTTCTTTAAGCGCACGCAGGCACGACCCCGCCTTGTGCTCGGTCTCCTCAAATTCGGTCTTCGGGATACTGTCGTGGACAATGCCTGCGCCGACGCGAATATATGCCTTGTGGTTTTTAATCTGCAAGCTCCTTATCGTGATGCAACTGTCGAATTGCCCATCGACCGTCAGGTACATCACCGCTCCGCCGTAGTAGCCGCGTTTGGTTTTTTCAAGCCGGCGGATTATCTTCATCGCCTCGATTTTCGGCGCACCCGTCAATGTCCCCATATTCATTGTCGCCAGGTACGCGCTCAGCGCATCGAGATTGCCCGCAAGCGACCCTTTTACGTTGCTTACTAAATGCTGCACCGATTCGTATTTCTCAACGGTCAACAGTTCCGTAACAATTCTGCTCCCCGGCTCGGCCACACGCGCAATGTCGTTTCTCGCCAAATCAACTAACATCATATGTTCAGCTAATTCTTTGCTGTCAATCTTCAGCTCCGCCTCATATCGAAAATCGGTATCGGGGTCGATTTTGCCCGCTGTTTTGCCTCTCGGCTTTGTCCCCGCTATAGGCCGAATCTCTACGCTTCGATTCTCCCCAGGCGAACCGGCGCTTACCCGAAGGTTCAGCTCCGGGCTGGACCCTAAAAGAACCGTGCTCGGCGTATTGAGATAAAACATATATGGCGAAGGATTCATCTCCCGCAGTCGCTTATAAACATCTAACGGCTCATCGCCGCACGGCTCAATCTTTGTCCGGCTCAAAACCACCTGAAAGATGTCACCATCTAATATATGCCGTTTTGCTTCCCTCACCATTTTTTCATAAACCTGCTGATTGGTATCTGTCGCCGGCTTCGGCAGGGGGGCTGCGCATCTCTTCGGCTTAGGCGTCTCAAAGCGGGCAATGTTCGCGTAATAATCGAAACATTCCCTCGCCTCGGTTATCGCCTCTTCACGGTCGCCGTTCGTTATCATTACGTTGACGATTATGTAACCCAGGTTGTGCTCGTGGTCCATCAAAAATATATTGTCGGCAAAATATAGCTCGTAATCAGGATTGTGCAGGATGTCTTGCCTGTTGGTGGGAAGCTTCTCAAACTGGTCTATAAAATCATAGCTTATCGCACCCAATAGTCCGCAGGTGACGCGAAAGGGCTTGCTTGCTAATCGGAACGCGAATGCGACCGCACGCAGCACGTCCATCTGGTTTGTGCTGCGAAGCCGGGTCTGCTCATCAACCAGGTCTTCCGTGCGCTTTATTGCCCCTGATATCCGGTCGCCTGCAAAATCAACCTTTTCGCAAAAGGCGAATCTCTCAGCGTTTGCCGTAAGGTACGTTATCATTCGCCTGCCTGTCTTGCTTAACGCCTTTACGGTAAACTCGCCGCCCCTGCCCATAAGATACAGGGCCGGCTTGGCCGTCCCGAAACTCAGCGCGCTGCTGCCCGCTAAATACTCCCTCGACTCAAAAAGACAGCAATTCTTCGCTCGCCCGTAGTCGCTTATCTTCGCAAAAAAGTCCATCGGGTCGTGCATATCAATCTGCTTGACTATCGGGATTATCTCCCCCGGCTTTGCGTTCTCTATTATCTGCCTGTAATCTTCCATAAGAGCGTGTCCTTAAAACATCATCTTTATCTGCAAACGATACAAATCACAATAAAAAAAGCGACCTGTTGTCTTTATCCAACAGGCCGCGTTTAAAATATCTATTTTTACTATTGTGTGTCTAAAGCAGATTCGCGTTTGCCTGCCGGTACTGTCCCGCAGGCCGCCACCACAACCACGCCATTTTACGCCCATTCTGCTTCATATTGTATTATTATAGCATACCTTTTTCTTTTTGTCAATCCCCAAAATCTCAAAAATCCGCAAAATTGTAATTCCGTGCCTTCCTGCCCCGGCAATCTGTAGGCCGGGGAATTTCAAAACAGAGGCTGGGACAATCCCTGGCTCGCCGGGGTTTGCAGTATCAAAAACGCCGCCGTTTTTTCGAGCGTCCGAAAACGCGAACAAGTATTCTAATAATTGTGAGTCAAAGCCAGTGCTGAAGCTGGATTATTTCTTATCGGGCATTTTAGAAAAGGTCTGGCCTTTTGTTTCTCACGTACTTGATAAATTTATCTCGGTTTCTGCCGAGTTTCAAGTTTTTCGGATCCCCGCTGCCTATAATCCAGAATATTTGGTCAACCTTGTATGGTCTTTGGCTGGCATTTCTCGCGATCCTTTGAATCGCTTTGAATACCTCGTAGTCTTGCCTTTGGTTGTTCCTATGTTCGCAGAGCCTCAGTTCTTTACAGATTGCTTTCAAATGAACATCAGGTTTGCAGAAGTTTTCACTTAGTTCTCGATGACCAAGTCTCATTATAAGGTCACAGGCAAGGGCGAAACCTATGCCATCAAGCTCATAACTCAGTAAACACACCAGTGAAGATCGAGTAATGTCATCTTTATCAAAGCCAGATATCCACAGGCTAAATTCTGAGTAATCCTCGAATTGGGATAAAAACCTTGCCCCAGATATTACTGCTTGACAAAATTTTGGCCAAAGACTCCGTTCTGTGATTTGTGGTTCTTTCTTCATCGCACAATTTTTTCTTATGTCGTTTGAAACAGATTCCCACCCCGAGGAATATGGATACTTTTGCATAACACGCTTGGGGGAAAAATCTTCTAATACGCACTCTAATTTTTTTACGTCCTCAATTATACTGTCGATAGCATTCTTCATTTTGTCTCGGTTCTTGACAGATTCTAAGAGGCGTACATAAACACCATTAAGATTTTCAGGTGGCTCCTGAGGGTGCCAATATTTTTCCAAGACCAAAGGGTCTTTTCCTTTCTTTTGCAACAGGTCTCGAAGAAATAGTATGCCGAGCTCATAAATAGCCACATCTTTCTTTTGAATCTCATTTGGCATCTTCTTTCTCTCCTAAATATTTTCCAACCAATGTTCTGCGATAATCGCAAAATCTGCAAAATCAACTTTGCCGTCGCTGGTTATATCGCCCGGAACCGGTTCTGGCGGCTGCGATTGCTGCCAAAGCAATTGCGGATAATCTATGCCCTCATCGATACTCCATACCGTTTCGAAATCCCAACCTGTAAAAGTGGGCTGCTGTTGCATTTCAGCCGTTGTTTTACCTGTTCCCCCGGCACTGATCATTAGTCCGCTGGTATTTACATCCCAAAAGACGTTATAGATGGTACCTTGATAGTCATCACCGACTGCACCACCTACGTTTGCATCTCCAAGCACCATCCCTATAGAATAGCTATTGACTATATCGCCTCGCCAATTCCCTCCGACCAGACCACCGACAATGTTGGAATCCGAGGAAACGTTCCCAACGGTATAGCTATTCACAATCGCCCCCACGCTATTGAAACCTACAAATCCCCCGATTCCACCGTAGCCATTCATACAATTAGTACAGGAAACATTCCCTGTGGCAAAGCTTTCTTCTATAACGATTCCGCGATGGTTGTTACCGTGTTGCCCAACCAGACCCCCCAATGGACCAGATACGCCTATAACAGAACCGGTAGCATAACATTTTCTTATGTTCCCATAATTGTATCCAATCAGCCCACCCGCATGGGAATATTGTGTGATTACATCACCTGTAGCATAACAGTTCGTTATTGCAGGAACCCAACTCTGCGAGATCCCATTACTACCAATTAAGCCACCAACATTTCCTCTGCCCGAGACTTTCCCAGAAGAATGGCAGTTCGTGAGCACAGCAATATTTACTCCTATAAGACCTCCTGCTGCGCCACCATTAACCCCGGCGTCAACATTTCCAGTTGCAAAACAGTTTATCACCTCGTTACCCGCGCTATGACCAACCAATCCGCCTACGGCCACAAGGCCTTGTCCTTTGCAAATTATGTTGCCAGTTGCGTAACAGTTTTCGATTCTGCCTCCGGGCCGGGGAAGTGGAATAATATTCTCTCCTTCTCCGTTCTTTCCGATAAGACCACCAATGAACTGACCGCAACCGTAATCAGGATCGTCGAAACCAAAAATCTCACAAGCTGAATAACAGTTCAATATTGTCCCTTCGCGAGTCCATCCTATCAATCCCCCCACCGACTCCTTACCTGATACTTCTCCTGCCGAATTACAATTCTTGATGGAACTTCCTGGAATGGTTTCGTCACCATTACCTCCGATTATCCCTCCAACTCGCTCTGTGCCTGAAACGTCTGCGATAGCACAGCAGTCCGTGACCGTGCCGACACCATTATAACCTACCAAGCCGCCGATATTCGACGTTCCGGAAACCGCCCCGAGAAAATTACAATTCATAATGTTGCCGTCTGTATAATTCCACCCCACCAAGCCCCCAACGTGGTTACAAGAGGGCGCATAAACTGAACCTGAAACATGGCATCCGAATAAAGTGCCGGTATTAATCCCGACTAGCCCCCCGGCACACATCTGCCCCTCAGGCCAGGTGATTATGCATGAAACGTTTCCTGCGAAATCGCAAGATGTAATCGTACCTGAGTTATAACCAACCAGTCCCCCCACCGGTATGTTAGAATCATAAACGAACGTCAATCCGATTTCGCCCACTACGTAGCAATTCGCAATTGTTCCGCCCTTGTTATATCCTACAAGTCCACCAATAGATGACTGGTAGCAGCCAGTGGCATCGATACTAACGTTAACTAAACGAAGATTTCTAATCTCTGCCCCGCCTCCCACACAACCGAAGAATCCGACCCCTAATGGACAAAAGGAAGGCCTGAATCCTGATACTGTGAAGCCATTACCATCAAACACACCGGTGAATGGTGGCCAGCCGTTATTAGGATCATCAAAACCAACGCCAATCGGACCAATCGTCTGACCCTGCAAGTCGATATTCGCTGTAAGTACGAAATGCTTATCCAAATCGGGTGGCCAGACCAGCGGTGGGAATGTCGCTAATTCGATCAAGTGGGCTGGCGAATTAATCAAGTATGGGTCTTCTGCTATTCCGCTGCCGCCACCGTACACGCCGCCCAAAGCAACACTTACCATAAATGACGACATCAACGAGACGATGAAATACATCCTGACATTAGCATATTCAGAAATACGCATAGAGACCTTTCTGCCCATTTATCAAAGTTGAAAGAAAGCAGGGTAGATGGGCTTCAATGTAGGGTGCATATCCTGTTTCCTCGCCAGCACTGTAATAATATGTATCGGCTGGAATAGTGGCATTTCATTAAGCGCGCCGATGAGAGAGGGTCTCCGATTTCATATCTTATCCTAAGTGCGCTTGTGCTCTTTTGTGTTTTTTTCGTGGCAGTTAAGTCCGTGAAATCCGCGGTTTCTTTTGCCTTTTTAGCCGCCGTTTAGCAAATTCACCAACGGTTGTGGCCGGTCAACGCCTTCGATGAACTTTGGCCTTGCGGCCCAGGGTGTCACGCTCAAAACACCCGTCAAATCCATCCAGTATTGCAGGCGTGCCACGGGCAGATTCCACGTTAAATGGAAATGATTGGCAGGGGGGTACTGCTTGTATTCGACCATACTGGCGTACTTCGGCACGACAAACGTATGCGGCCAGGTCGGCGTCGTCAAGTTGCACATCGCCTTTGCCAGCTCCGCCGGCGCCTCAGTCGTCCTCGCCTGGTCCCAAATCAAACTGAATCCAGGCAGTGCTGAGCTATATGCCAATCGACCCGCGATTCCCTCAATCCCGCCCGGCGTCATAAACGTTACCGAATTGCCCCCGCCGGGGAAATAAGATTCATCCGCCAAAGGCATACTTACGCCTGCCATAATCTCTTTCACTGATGCCCCGGGTCTCGCCGCCCAGTCAAACGACGCGCTTCCTGAATTGTCCCCATCGACCAATCCCTTGTTGAACCAGTCCGAATTATTATCAAGCATAACGACGTCTATTTTCTCCGCTAATTCTTTTATCTCCCACGCCTCCCATACCTTCCTGAAGTCCATAAATAAAGGCGGATTCCCGCCGGATAGATACGTCATAAACAGCATCGTCAAAAGTCCCTGCACGTCCGCCTCCGTCGCGTAGGCAAGAGCGGCCTTTCTGCCTTTGTGGTCAAACGTGCTGTTAAACAGCGACTCCATCACGTCCGCAACCGGCAGCGGTATCCCGCGTTTGTCGCTTCCCCATTCCAACTGGCTCATAAACCCGCCGCCGACCGCGTTCAATTCCGCCATAATGTCACGCACAATCAGATACATCGCCAAACTCATATTGAATCGTGCGCTGTCGTCCTCGTCTCGCAGTTCCAGCCGGTCGCCGATATAGCGATTTACCCAGCCCCGTAGTGCCTTCAGTTCTTTCTTGTTATACGCCTCTTTGCGCAGCATATCCGCCAAAAGCTTCATATCTAATCGGGTAATCTCTATTCCAAAGGTATTCCGGGTTGGTATTATGTGCGCAAGGGCCGTCTCCATTCCCATTGAATCGTGTCCGAATATCACTACCCGTCTGCCTCGCAGCCCGACCGCAGTCACCGCCGCGTAGCACCAGTCAATCAGCCACTTTGCCGTCTGCTCGCTCATTTTTGGATTTGCTCCGGTGTCCGGCCAGTTGCCGACGTTCAGCGTGCACAATCGTCCGTATTGGCTGATTGCGCCGTTCAGCGCATGTGCATAAACCACTCCCGGCTTTGGCCCGCTGTTCCCGCAGGTAATGTTTATCGGCGTATTGGGCGCAAACTGCTGCAAAAGCGAAATCCCAGTCAACTGTGGAAACGCCCACGTATCCGGCACACAAACTAATATATCCACTCCGACACTGCGAAATTGTTCAGACACGATATCCGCCTGTGGCTCGCCGTCAACAAGAACAGTCGAATAGACAACAGGCACCGCCCGTTTATCCGGCAGCACCACTGCGCCGCTTATCACATCCGCCGCCATTTTCACGATGTTCTGACAACGAATCCTGCTCGCCTGGTCTATCCTCGGGTCGCTTGTCGCAAAAACACCAATCACCGGAATCTTCGGCTCACCCTTCACGTTCTCCGCCAACCTCATCGCCTTTACCATTTTGCCTTTTTCCTTTCTTAATCCCGGATTACGCAGATTGCGCTGATTAGTTTTGATTAACCGCGCGTAATCTGCGATTAAACTATTTTTTCTGACGTCTTCGCCCTTGCCCGAGCCAACTGGTCAACCGCAACAGCCAAAACTATTATAATACCAATTACGATAAACTGTGCATCGGTCGATATCCCCAGCAGCGTACAGCCGTTCCGCAGAAAACTTATCAAAAGCGTCCCGATAATCGTTCCCGTTATTGTCCCCTGTCCGCCCGACAAGCTCGCCCCGCCGATTACCACTGCGGCGATTATATCAAGCTCTGCGCCGAGTCCCGCGGTCGGCTGAGCCGAAACGGTCCTGCTCACCTGTATCATAGCCGCAATACCCGTCAGCAGACCGATGAGCGTGTATATGCAAACCAGATTGAATTTGACGTTCACCCCTGCGTGAAAGGCGGCCTCGCGATTCGAGCCGATTGCGTATGTGTATCGCCCAAGTTTCATATACCGCAGGATAAAAGCCGCGACAGCCGTCACCGCCGCGAAAATGATGACAGACACCGGCACGTCCAGCAAAATCCCCTCACCAAGATATGTGTATTCGGAAACATTTATCGGCTGACCCCTGTTCATCACAAGCGCGATACCGCGAAACAAACTCATCGTACCTAATGTTGCGATAAACGGCTGGAGATTGAGCGTCGTTATCAGCAGCCCGTTGCCTAATCCGCACAATGCGCCGATTATGACGCCCGCGATTGTCCCTGTGACAAATGTCCCCGCCTGCGGATTCGCCTGCCCCATTGCCGCCATAACCGCCGCACCCACCATACCCGCCAGCGCCAGCATCGACCCGACCGACAGGTCTATCCCTGCCGATATAATCACAAACGTCATCCCGATTGCGACGATTCCATATACGCTCGAACGCCGCAGAACGTTGAGAAAATTGTCCGCCGTTAGAAACGTATCCGGCCGCAACGCCGACAAAATGCAGATTATCAGCACCAAACTTCCAAACGGCAGCAACTGCCTTACAAATTTACCCATAACAGGTTCATCCAAAACTCAAAACTAAACACTTAACACTAAAAACTAATTCTCCACTGCTGCCAGGTGCATAACTTCCTCCTGCGTTGTCTCACTTGTTTTTAAGTTGCCGACCATTCTTCCACGCCTCATAACTAAAATCCTGTCGGTCACGCCTAATAATTCCGGCAGCTCCGATGAAATAAATAAAATCGCCTTTCCCTGCTCTGCGAGCTTATTCAGCAGCGTATAGACCTCTTTTTTCGCACCGACGTCGATTCCCCGCGTCGGCTCATCGAAAATCATAAACCTCGACTGGCACAGAAGCCACCTTGCAATTAGCAGCTTCTGCTGGTTTCCCCCCGACAGCGAATCGACCGGCGCTTCGGGGCCGACCCACTTGATTAGTAACTGTGTCCCAATCTCTTCGGCAACCTTGTTCTCTCTCGCCGGGCTGATTATTCTCCTCATCCCGATTCGGTCCAGACCTGCCAGTGTTATGTTCCACGAGCACGCAAGCCCTATGCACAGACCAGTCCGCCTCCTGTCCTCGGTCAAAAACGCGATACCGTTTGCAATCGCATCGGCCGGAGATTCTATCGAAACCTCCCTGCCGTCTAACGAAATTACCCCGCTTGTCTTTTTGTCGATTCCGAAAATTGCCCTCGCTACCTCCGTTCTGCCTGCGCCGACAAGCCCGGCCATTCCCACTATCTCGCCCCGACGTATCTCAAAACCGATATCCCTTATCCGCTTTCCTGACGATAAATTGCTCACCTTCACCGCCGCATCGCCCGCCTTCACGTCGCGGGCAGGGAAAAAGTCCGTCAATTCCCTGCCGACCATATATCGCACAATCGCGGGGATATTCAATTGGCCGATGCCGCCGCTGTGCACGACCCGCCCATCCCGCAGAACCGTTACCTCATCAGCCAGGCCGATTATCTCTTCCAGCCGATGCGAAATATAAATCACACAAAGCCCCTTGTCCCTTAGTTGCCGCACTATCGTAAACAGCCGTTCAACCTCTTTTTCCGATAGCGAGCTTGTCGGCTCATCCATAACAATTATCGAGGCCTTCCGCGCAAGGGCCTTGAGGATTTCAGCCACTTGACAATCGCCCGTCGCCAGCTCGCCCACGACCGCCATCGGGTCGATATCGAATCCGAAACTCGCCGCAATCCTCGCCGTGTTTTCCGCCATTGCGCGCGAATCGACCGTAAACGGCAATTTACCTTTCGGCTCATTTCCCAGAAAAACGTTCTCCGCGACGGTCAGATGCTGCGCCAAATCCAAATCCTGATAAATCATCGATACCCCCGCCTCCAGCGCCTGCTCGGGCCGCTCGAAGCTTCGGCGTAGGCCCTCTATCTCAATCGTCCCCGCATCAGGCCGGTAAACACCCGCCAAAATTTTCATCAGCGTCGATTTTCCCGCGCCGTTCTCGCCCACCAGCGCGTGTACTGTGCCGCGTCGTACGGTCAAACTCACATCGCTAAGCGCCTGCACCGGGCCGAACCGCTTCGATATCCCCTTCATCACAAGCGCAGAAACCGTCTGCTCGTCTGTCTGTGTCCCGGACTCTGTCATTTCAGCAATGCCTGAATCTCCGCCGTCTCCAGGTTCTCTTTCGTTATCAATGTTACTCCCGTATCCACGCGTCTGGGTACGTCCCCGCCCTGCAAACTCGCCACCAGCGTCTTTACGCCTTCGTAACCCATCCTGTACGGATTCTGCACGACAAGCGAATCGATATCGCCGCTCTTGACGCCTTCGATGAGCAGTTTGCCCGCATCGAAGCCAATCATTCTTACCTTGCCTGCCCGCCCTGAGCTTTGCAGCGCTCGCAATGCCCCCACCGATGTCGATTCATTGCAGGCAAACAGCCCGTCAAGCTCGGCGTTCTTTGTCAGCAAATCCTCCGTCGCCTGCAGAGAGGTCTCTACGGTGTCCATACCATATTTGGTATCCACTATCTGAATCTGCGGCAGTTCCTTTGCAGTCGTTTCCATAAAGCCGTTCTCTCGCTCCGTTGTCGATGCCGACCCGGGCGCGTATTTCACTACGACCACCTTGCCTTTGCCGCCTAAGATTTCACCCATTCGCCTTGCCGCTATTACGCCGCCCTTGTAATTATCCGTTGCAACAAACGAGACGTATTTCTCCGTCTCGATGCCGGAATCGATAATCACGCACGGTATTTTCCTGGCCGCAATTTTCTCCACTGTCGGCACAAGCGCTCTACTGTCGTTCGGCGCAAGGACGATACCCGATACCTTCTGCGTGATGAAGTCCTCGACAATCTGAATCTGTTTCTCGCGGTCGCCCTCGCGGTCGGGGCCGTTCCAGAAAATCTCCGCTCCCGTCTCTTCCCCCGCCTTTAGCGCCCCGCGATGAATCGATTCCCAGAAGATATGCGTTGTCCCTTTCGGGATTACCGCTATCTGTAGTTTGCCCTTGCCCTTGCCTTTATTGGCAATCCCTATCGCGATAAACACAACCGCCACGACAACCAGCAGCACAATCAGCAGCGTTTTCTTCATAATCCATTCTCCTTCTTAAATACCTTCACGTTCCGCAATGCTATTTTTCAGCTAATCCGCCGAATGTAAAGCATTTTTTGCTGTTCCCGCCCGTCAAAGGCCGGACAGGCGTTTCAATTTTCTATTTTCGCTGATTGGTATTTGCTTTGCCCGCCTGCATTTTGCTTACTTTGTAACAAAGCTTCCGTACACTATGTTCTCGTAGTATAATCTGTTGCCGGGCGACAGCAGGTCGGCTGTTGCCGATATGCAGGGAAAGGAGCTACACAATGAGAAATGTATTGCGAGTGATGTCGGTTGCAGGATTGTTCTTAATTGTCAATGTGGGCGTCGCTTTCAAAGCGATTGCAGCCGAAGAACCCAACCGGCAGGCCGGGCAGACAAGCCAGACAGAGAAAAAATTCGAGCAAGACATTATCAAGACACAAGACGGCGACCTGAAGATTACGTTCATTGGCCACGCCACGCTGCTCTTTACCTGGCAAGGCAAGGTCATCCACGTTGACCCTGTTAGCAGAGAGGCGGACTATTCTACGTTGCCCAGGGCGGATATTATTCTGATTACTCACGAACATGGCGACCACCTTGACCCTAACGCAATTGCCCTGCTCCGCAAGGAGCAGACGAGGATTATTCTGACTGAGGCCTGCGCCGAAAAGTTTGCAGGCGGCGCGGTACTGAAAAATGGTAATGTGCTGACCGTTCAGGGCATCAAAATTGAGGCCGTACCTGCCTACAATATTGTGCATAAGCGCCCCAGCGGCGAGCCGTTCCATCCAAAGGCAAGAGGCAACGGCTATGTACTGACCTTTGGCGACAAAATGGTGTATGTGGCAGGCGATACGGAAAACACTCCTGAGATGAAGGACCTCAAGAACGTCGACGTCGCGTTTTTGCCGATGAACCTGCCCTATACAATGACCCCTGAAATGGTCGCCGATGCCGCAAAGGCGTTTGGGCCAAAAATTCTCTATCCGTATCACTATGGCCAGACAGACCCGAACGTCCTGCTCAAACTCTTAAAGGATTCGCAGCGTATCGAAGTGCGTATCCGCAACCTGAAATGACGCCGCCAACACCTCACACCCAGCCCCAAAGGCGATGCCGTCTCCGAATTCTCCACCAAATCCCCAGATGAATCCGACATCTTCTTGGAACCTCGTATTCAATGTCAAACCATCATCGCTGATCGGTGATTGCCGGTTGATATCACGGGTGAGCATTGGGCCGCTTTATCTTTCTTAAATAAGCAATTTTAGATATACTGCTCTGGCTTGTTTAATCGACTTGAAGCAGGTAGTATGTTTCCCGTCCATTTGGAATTTGATTCAGGAAGCCTGAAATGAATAACTTCAACGCCCAGTCGTCCGGTGACAGCAGAGCGAGTAAAATTCTCGAATTCAGAAACTCCCAAAAAGTCGGGCTGCAGGTAACGGTAGCTCTGGGTGTGTCTGTATTTATGATAATAATTCTCGCACTGAACATGTTTGTGATGTTTTTGTCAAGTAAACACAGTTCAGTTGCACCTGGCTTGATAGGTGGTTTGTCTGTGATTCCGATTATGGGGATCACAACTGCAATCTTTCTGCTTAAAAGCCCGGTGCGAATTATCCTCGATGACCGGGGATTGACCTTTGAGTGGCTGATTCGACGTAAAACCTTTTTATGGGGTGAAATTTCCGAAATTCAGCTTAAAGAGGTCGATTTTTCAACGACCTGGGCGAGTGCATTCACCGGTAAAAAAAACCAGCCCAAAGAACGCCTGCTGCTCCTGGACCGCAACGGCAAAAAATTCGCTGAAATCCCCGCAAATGTAAAACCTTTTGACGTCCTCGTCAGAGAAATTCATAATCGAACCAGTGCTTTTAAGGGAGCATCCACGTTCAGTATCGATAAACAAAAAAGTCTTGAAAAATCCTCCCACACAAAAAAACGACGCCTCCTGCTCGTCGCCGGTATTCCTCTTGCGGCCCTCGGTATTGCTGTCGGAATTATGACTTTTGTAACCGAACACGATAAGCGGCTTCTCGAAAGAGACGGCCGGATTGTCGAAGCCGTCATAGCCCGGCACTACATTTACAATATCACTCCTCGCCTGGAATACACCTTCACCGCACCCGATGGTCGTTCGTATTCACAAAACATAATGGTCGAACGAAATTACTGGGACCAAATCGAAAATAGCAAGACCGTCCCCGTCAAATATCTCCCCTCAAAGCCGGAAAACAATCGACTGGTCACAGGTCAAATTGACTCTGCCGACCTGCCTTTCCCTCTTTCTATTGCCTTATCTTTGCTGATTACAGTCATCGCATTTGGGTGCATACTTATGTACTTTCTGCGGATCTCCGATATAAAATTCGAAAATGGCAGATTCAGAATCATTCGCGAAAATCAGATTGAATTATCACCAACCGCCTCATCACTCGTCGAAACTCCTCGCAGTCCCTATGTAGCTAATATTCCGGCATATCAGGAACCTCAACCCTCCCCAATTGTCTCTGCGCAACCATCAGGTATATCTCATCAAAGAAAGCCTCCGGGAGGACTTAAAGCCATCGGAATTCTGAACATTGTCCTCGGCGGTCTGGGATTTTTATGGAACTCTGCTCGATTTTTTATTGCCTACCTGATTGCCTACCAGCCCGTTGCTGTCTCTGAAAATATTGAATTGAAGGCAAATCCCGCCTGGATTCTCACAGGCCACGGTCTTTCTGTGATGGTTGCTTTTGCTTTTGTTCTTTCAGGCATCGGCATACTCACATTTCAAAACTGGGGCAGAATTCTTGCCATCATCTCCGCTTGTAGTAAACTCCTCCTCGGCTCAATTGAAATAATATCGTTACTATTGGTTGGCTCTGGGGTAACCGATTCTGAGCAGCAATTTATTGCCAGCGTTGCTACTGCGTTCTATATGTTCTTTGTGCTTCTGACTATGGTCTATCCTGTAATTGTCCTCGTTCTTTTGCGATGGAGCTCTACACGTGAGGCATTCCGGCCCATTGCTGAATAGGTCTCCTTTGGCTTTGTAGTTTTTCAAAATATCGTTGCGAAAACCATTGACATTAACCGCCCGTTCTTTTATTATAATTCCGCAGTAGTTTGAAAAAAAAACTACTGCGATGCCGAGAGAAAGAATCATAGCGGTAATTCCTGCCCGATACGGGTCCACAAGATTCCCAGGGAAAGTTCTCGCCAAAGATACCGGCAAATTCCTCATCCAGCACGTTTACCAGCGCGCTTGTTCGGCTAAACTCCCCGACAAAGTCATCATCGCCGCCGACGATAAACGAATCGCCGAAGCTTGCGCTTCCTTCGGCGCCGACTGCATTATGACAAGCCCCAGTTACCCCTCCGGCACAGACCGTATCGCCGAAGCGGTAGGGGGGCTGGATTTCGATATTGTTGTAAATCTGCAGGCCGACGAGCCGGAAATCAACCCGGAAAATATCGACGCCGTCGCAAAACTCCTTGTTGATAATCCTAAATGTCAGATGGCTACGCTGGCTGCCGATTTTGAAACCACCGAGCAGGTCAGCGACCCGAATATCGTCAAAGTTGTGCTTGATAAGGATAGCCACGCGATATATTTTTCGAGGTCGGTGATTCCTTATGACAGGGTCGCGGGCGGAATAGGTGTCGTGAAAAATTACCTGCGGCATCTGGGAATTTATGCGTATAGGAAAGGATTTTTGAAAACAATTACATCGCTTCCACAGACAATTCTTGAAAAAACTGAAAAGCTGGAACAATTGCGTGCCATTGAGAATGGCTTCGATATACTCGTCGCAAAAGTCAAACACACTTGTGTCGGCATCGACACCCCCGACCAATACGCGGAATTCGTAAAAAGATACGCCAAAGAAAAACTGAAACGGTGACCTATGAAAGATAGCGAATTGCTAACATCGGTAAGTAAAACCTCGACCGACAGCGAATTTTTCTCACCTATACCGCCCGGCTATAAACCCGGCAAAACAAAATATCTCTTCGTAATGGGCACCGTGATGAGCGGCCTTGGCAAAGGCATATTCTCATCCTGCCTCGCCAAGCTTATGCAGGATAAGGGGCTGAAGGTCGCCCCCATAAAGCTCGAAGGTTATCTTAATATCGATTCCGGCACTCTCAATCCCTTCCGCCACGGCGAGGTCTTCGTCCTCGACGACGGTATGGAATGCGATATGGACCTCGGCACCTACGAACGTATGTTAGACCAGGATTTAAGCCGGGCTAACTTCTGCACCTCAGGCCAAATCTTCAGTTCCGTCCTCAACAAAGAACGCCACGGCGATTACTTAGGCAGAGACGTCCAGATGATTCCCCACGTCACCGGCGAAGTCAAACTGCGATTGCGCCAACTGGCGATGCAGTCCGACGCCGACATCGTCTTTGTCGAAATCGGCGGCACCGTCGGCGACCTCGAAAACGCATATTTTATTGAGGCGATGCGAGAGCTTGCATACGAGGAAGGCCCCAACAGCTCCTGTTTTGTCGCTCTGACCTATATCCTCGAACCGCAGACCTTAGGCGAGCAAAAATCGAAGGCCGCGCAACTTGGCATCAAGCAGCTTATGCAATTAGGCGTCCAGCCGGACATCATCGCCTGCCGCGCCGCAAATCCCGTCACCGACACCGTCAGGCAAAAAATCAGCGTATATAGCAATGTCCCCTTCGAGCGCGTCGTGAGCGTCCACGACTCTGCCAGCGTTTACACAATCCCTGCAATGCTACGCGACCGAGGCCTGGATTTTGCCGTGGCACGCCTCTTGAAAATCGAAGACCGCCTCAATCTTCGCCACGAGCGAAAGGCCTGGGCGCAGTGGTGCGATTTCACCGACAAGATTGACGCCGCCTCTCGCCCCGTCACTATCGGCGTCACCGGCAAATACACCTCCGTACGCGATAGTTACGCCTCGATAATCAACGCCCTCGAGCACGCCGGCATCGCCCTCGGCGCAAAGGTGACCATAAAATGGATTGAAACGACTGATATTGGCGACGCAAACGCCGGCAAGAGTTTGGCCGACGTTGACGGCATCATTGTCCCGGGCGGATTCGGCACCCGCGGCGCAGAAGGTAAAATAAGCTGCATAAAATTCGCCCGCCAGAGCAACCTGCCTTACCTTGGACTGTGTTTCGGCTTCCAGATGGCGGTGATTGAATTTGCACGCAGCGTCTGCGGATTATCCAAAGCCAACAGTACGGAAATCGACCCAAATTGTCCCGAACCGGTGATTGATGTCTTGCCCGAGCAAAAACAAATCGAGGGCCTTGGCGGAAATATGCGCCTGGGCGGCAGGGATATCGACCTGAAACGCACCACCCTCGCCTGGAATCTCTTCGCCAAAGCCGACACCGTCCGTATGCGGTTTCGACATCGCTACGAGGTTGACCCGCGCTATATCGAATCGCTTGAAAAAGCAGGCCTTGTTTTCTCCGGAAAGGCCCCCGGCCAACCTATTATGCAGATTCTCGAAATCCCCTCGCATCCCTACTTCATCGGCACTCAATCGCATCCCTGCCTGACGTCGAGACCTTTGCGGCCTCAGCCGATGTTCGTCGGGCTTGTCGCAGCGGCAATGCAGAGACGCTACCCGGATGAGAAATTGCCCGATTGCATTACAACCGCGCAGCGCGTGTGCGTTTGCTCGAAATGAAATCAGTTCTCGCCGATTTAGGTGCCTGCGATACCGAGTCCCGCTGCTTTACTCCTATTGGCTTTTCTTGCTCTTAAGCTGCTTAATCTCGGCCTTTAGCCGCTCGTTTTCTTCGTTCACCTTTGACGCCTCATCCATAGCGGCGCTCAAAACGCCTTCAATCCGCTCTTTAATCGCATTCTCGACAACCTGCTCGCAGTCCTGTCTTTCCTTCTCGGTCTTTAGCTGATAGTCCTGTCTTTCCTTCTCGCTCTGCGCAAGCTGGTCTTTTAGTTTTTGTATCTCCTTATCCCGCCTTTGCGTCTCGGCCTGGAGCTGTGCCTGAAGCTGCTTGTTCTCTGCCGCTATCAGCCGGTGCTTCTTTACATCCGATTGATTTGCCTCTTCGCAGCCCGCGATGAGCGCAATCAGATTTGCAAAAAGCAGCACGGCGAAACCCTTCAGTAACGCTTGTCTCATTTCCATCATCCTTTCAAATCGGCTATGTTCATAAAAAGGGACAATTCGCTCCGGCTAATATACCAGCCCTTTGTCGTCTGTCAATCTGATACTCCTGACTCATCCCCAGTTTGGGAGCGGCGACCAAATTCCGAGCACCAGGTCCAAAACCACAAACAAATTCCAAATTGCAAACCCAAAGCTTCAAACAAATCCCAAATTGCAAATCCAAAGCTTCAAACAAATCCCAAGATCTAAAACCCAAATCCCAAACAAGCACAAATTGAAAATTGGGTTTGAATTGGGTTTGTTTTTCGGGTAGTCGGAGAGGGTGTTTTCCTTCGTAACTCCTTTTTAGACAGGGATTTAAGTTCGTTTTTCATTCTCCCAAAATTGGGTTTGTTTTGCAAAATTACACTTTTGGCCCCGCACCAACTTCTTAGAACGAGGGACTGTTCGGGATTGAAAGTGACTGGGTTGGCGAAGGTGATGGGAAGGAAAATGACGGGGAATCGGAAGTAGGCGCGGGGTCTGCGCTCGGCTGGTCCGCCTTTGGCGAGACCTCGCCCATTGGCGGGACGCCGAGCTTGAAAATTGGGTTTGTTTTGCAAAATCACACTCTGTCGGCAGAAGGAGTTTGGGCAAGTTAGGGGTTTTGGGTAGGCACCCGGCTTTGCCAAAATGGCTCCGCCGTGGCAAGCAGAGGGCGGAGGACGGATGACAGAATACAGAGGACGGAGGAAAGGAACTGTAGTTTTGAGTGTTTAGTTTTGAGTGTTGAGTTTCGATGAGGATTTGGGCTTCGGTGTTCATTGCCGAGTTCTCCGAGGTTATGATTCAGTATTCACTTTCTCATTGTTGGGTGGGTATTATACAATAAGAAATGTTTTGTGTCAAGTGAAATCTTTGTTCAGCCACAGAGGTCACAGAGGACACAGAGAATTTCGTAAACCACGGATTGGCACGGATTTTCACGGATTTAGTCAGCCGGTGAGGCGTATTCGATTAATCCCTTTCTTGATGCGAGCATCAGCCAAAGTCTCATTCTCGTTCGCCGGGCGATTGCATCGCCCCCGCTGTTGCCAGCGGTCCGGCTGACGATAAAAGGATGCACGGATTTTCACGGATTTTGTAGCCAGCCGCCAAAAGCGGGATTGATGATTTTAATGCGGAATCGCGGCGTTGCCGGTAAGTCCTCCCGATGTCGAAGTGAAACGGAGAGCCCGCTCCGTCGGGGTATCTGGATTCCTTTCGGGCTGCGGCGGGCTTCGCCCCGACGAGTTTCCCAGATATGGTGTCCCCAGATTTACGGACTGTTAAAGCTATAATTAATTACTTTCTCATAAGCCTTTCAGCCAATTGTTCGCAAATTCGGCAAAATCATAGAAATCGACATTCGTACTGACGTTAAGGTCGGCACCTTCGCACCAATCCGGAATAGTGCAATCCTCCCTCAGCCAATTATCAACTAATGTTGACAAATCGAGCCAGTCCACGGCGCAGTCGTGATTTAAATCGCCTGTCGTATAAACCTCAGGTAGTCCCCAGCGGGCAATATTGTTAGCGTCAACACCGCCGGCAGTAGTGAAAGAACCTCCTGCAATAAGTTCGCCGTTGTAAACCGTCAGTGCTAGAACTTGACCGTCGTTGTTCATCCCGCTACCCAATGGCTGCCAGTTGCTACCGTCCCAGCGGGCAATATTGTTAGCGTCAACACCGCCGGCAGTAGTGAAACCACCTCCTGCAATAAGTTCGCCGTTGTAAACCGTCAGTGCTAGAACTTGACCGTCGTTGTTCATCCCGCTACCCAATGGCTGCCAGTTGCTGCCGTCCCAGCGTGCGATATGGTTAGCGTCAACACCGCCGGCAGTAGTGAAAGGACCTCCTGCGATAAGATGGTCGTTGTAAACCGTAAGGGCTTCGACCGCGAAATCATCAATCCCGCTGCCCAGAGGGTGCCAATTACTCCCGTCCCAGCGGGCAATATTGTTGACAGTAACCGGAATGAAACCACCGTTCAAATCGCTATTATAAGCTTCAGTAAAACAACCTCCTACAATCAACTCGCCATTGTAAATCGTCAGGGCCCAACCCCCACTATCCACACCACCACCCAATGGCTGCCAAGAGTTTCCGTTCCATCGGGCAATATTGCGGGCATCGACACCACCGGCAGCATTGAAAGGACCTCCCACAATCAACTCGCCGTTGTAAACCGTCAGGGAATTAGCCCAATAACCTGGATTACCGGCGGTAAGCCCACCGCCCAGTGGCTGCCAGCCGCTACCGTCCCAGCGGGCAATGCAACAATAGACATAAACACCCCCGGCAGTGGTGAAGAAACTGCCTGCTGCAATAAGCTCGCCATTGTAGACCTCAAGAGCATAAACACCACCATTCACTCCCGTGCCCAGTGGCTGCCAGCTATTGCCATCCCAACGGGCAGTACTGTTAGCATCAACACCGTCCCCATAACCTCCCGCAATAAGCTCGCCATTATAAACCGTCAGAGAACAAACCGGACCATTCATCCCGCTGCTTACAGGTTTCCACTCAAAATCACATTGGGCGTATGTAACTGCAGAACACACTAAAACAGCGAGAATTACCAATTTTGTGAAAAACTTTGACATGATAAACCTCATAATGGTTTGCATTTTTCTTCCGTCCACGAACCAAAAAGTTCCCTGCATCTTTATCGGGGCTGACATTTCCCACATTAATCCGCCAGAGTTTACCCACCGTAGGCGGGGCGGATTAAACGCTCGGCTACGTAACCAATCCTTTCAATTTCACAATTATATCAAAATCTTACTCGAATTGCCTTTTATTTTTTCAATATTTCCTATTCGCCGCCTAAAAAAACGTTTTTCAAAGCTCCCTGTCCTGCCGTTGCGCTCGGCGAAGAGGATGTTGTAAGCCAGGTCGCTCTTGAAAGGCGGGTCCGCCATAAGGCGGAGAGGCGACTTTTATTCACACCCTACCAAGGCCGGGGATTAGTCAACTACTACTCGAAGAGCGCCGCCAATCTCTTTCTCTCTGCGGCCTTGATTTGGTCCTTGTTCGTCCACACCGCAAGGGCCAAACTCCTTCTGCACGCGCAGTCCTCGCAGACAAGCTCACTGTCGCTTGCCAGGATACGCTCAATAAGCTCAAGGCAATTGTTGGTGGCCGCCTGCAGATTGCCTGTGATTTCCCTTAAAAGCGTTTGCATGTCCCTGCCTTTGTTGCGGGGTCGCCAGCAGTCGTAATCGCTCGCAAGAGCAATCAGGCAATAGCACATTTGCGCCTCTCTTGCCAATTTCGCCTCCGGCATCGCCGTCATTCCAATAACATCGCCTCCCCACGCCCGGTGCATCAGCGACTCGGCGCGGGTCGAGAACTGCGGCCCTTCCATACATATATATGTGCCTTTCGGATATGTTCGCACCTTCACCTGTTTTGCGATTCTGATGACCTTTTTTCGCAGCCGTTCACAGACGGGCTGCGCCATTTCGCAATGCACTGCACCGAAGCCAGTGAAGAAGGTGTTTTGGCGTTTGAACGTCTTATCAATAAACTGGTCAACAATGACCAGGTCCCCAGGTCCGATTTTATCGCTCAATGACCCTACCGCACCTGTCCCTATGACTGTGTGAACTCCGATTTTTTTTAACGCAAATACATTCGCCGCGTAAGGCACTTCGCTCGGGATGAGTTTATGACCCTTGCCGTGCCGATTGATAAATGCCACTTTCCTTTTGCCGATTGCCCCTACCATAATCTTGTCGCTCGGCTTTCCGAACGGCGTGGTGACATCGTAGAATTTGCCCCTGGCTATCCGCCCGGCCAGTGCGTCACCCAGGCCTGTCCCGCCTATTATCCCAATCAGCTCTTCTGCCATTAACCGATACTCCTTCCCACTGTTTCTTTGCACCATTGAAATTTATGCCATACTACTCAACTCCTCGCACGTTTACAATCTGCAAATCCGCTTCTGCTCATTCCAGCCCAGCAAAACTTGCCTTTTTCCTTGAATCGTACCTTTGAAATATGATATAATACGTCTCGATTCGCTCGCAAATAAGATTGTGTTCCGTCAGAAAGGATACGGTTGAGGGTCCGGCGGTGACGAAGAATTTTCCAGTATTGTTGCGAATGTTGCCGATGGTTTTGGCGGTTGCCGGCGCTGTATCCCTTTTCGCACAAAGCAGCAATGCCAAAGAGATACCCAACGCTTATATCGTCCAGGTCGCCGAGACGGTTGACGTGCATCAGACAGCCGCGGGTGTGGCAAGGTTTACCGGCGGAAACCTCGGACACATCTACACTAAGGCGCTGCGTGGTTTTGCCATCCGCGTACCCCCCGGTATAAAAAAAACCGACATACTTGCGCAGCCCGGCGTAGTGCTCGTTGAACCCGACCTGGAGGTTACCATCTGTGCTCAGACCCTTCCAACCGGCGTAAACAGAATCGATGTTGACCTTAACAATACTGCGAAAATCGACGGTATCGATGAGCGGATAGACGTTGACATCGCCATAATCGATACCGGCATCGACATTGACCACCTTGATTTGTATGTCGTTGGCGGCAGACATTTTTACACCCGTGGGATTAACCCCCATGAGGACAACAAATACGATGATGACAACGGACACGGCAGCCACGTAGCCGGCATTGCAGCAGCGTTGGATAACAATATTGGTGTAGTTGGGGTCGCACCAGGCGCCCGGCTTTGGGCCGTCAAGGTCCTCGATTCCACTGGCAATGGTTACCTGTCGGATGTCATCGCCGGCGTCGATTGGGTCACCCTGAACGCCGGTCAGATTGAAGTTGCGAACTTGAGCCTGAGTGCTGAAGGGACAAATAACGCTTTTCGCACCGCTATTCAAAACAGCGTTGCTGCAGGAATTGTTTACGTCGTTGCAGCAAGTAACGAGGCAAAAGATGTCTATGGCAGCGATGGAATCTTCGGGACCGGCGACGATGTTATTCCGGCGGCTTACCCCGAGGTCGCTGCCGTTTCGGCGATGGTCGATTCCGACGGACAACCCGGCGGTGCAGGCGGCTCTACAACCTACGGGCCGGACGACTCTTTCGCCTCCTTTAGCAACTTCAGTGCGAGCGTAGTAGCAGGTAATCCGGTGACCTCTCCGGGCGCGGCTATCGACCTGCTGATGCCGGGCGTTAACATTTATTCTGCCTGGAAGAACGGTGGATATAACACCATTAGCGGTACAAGCATGGCATCCCCCCACGCCGCGGGACTGGCGGCTTTGTATATTGCTGTCAACAGCCGGGCCACCGACGCCGCAGGTGTCTATGCCATTCGCCAGGCCCTGATAGACGACGGTGTGGCTCAGGATAGCGCCCAGGGTTTAGCTCACCTTAATGACCCCGATGCCAACTGGGAGAACATCGGCTGGGCAGGTCCGAAGACCGTTCCGGACACCGACCCGCCGATGCCAAATCCGATGACCTGGGCGACTCCACCATATGCGACTGGAACCACCTCGATTGCAATGGTGGCAACAACTGCATTTGACCCGAGCGGTGTGGAGTATTACTTTACCTGCACGGAAGGCGGCGGGCACGACAGTGGTTGGCAGGACAGCGCGAGCTATGAAGATACCGGCCTTACGCCGGGTACTCAGTACACCTACACGGTTACGGCCCGTGACAAGAGCGTCAACCAGAATGCAACCGCAACTTCGACGGCTGAATCGGCAACAACACAGGATACTTACACTATCTCCGGCCATATCACAGAACCCGATGGCAACACACCTGTTGTAGATGTATTTGTGGACGCTAATAACAATGGCGGAATCAGCGATACAACCGATGTTAATGGCTGCTATGAAGTGGTAGTGCCCTATAACTGGTCAGGAAAGGTCACTCCCATAAAGGAATGCTACACCTTTGAACCGAACAGCATATTGTATAACAACGTCGTTGCTGATGAAGTGAACGACTATACCGCTGCGCTTTTGACCTTTGCCGTTTCCGGCTATATCCTGGAATTTGACGAGGTCACCTCAATCAGTGACGTGAACGTGGCAGCAGAAAATGGCGGAGGCCCATACACAAGCAGATACGGTGGAGGTTCGGATACAACTGATGCCAACGGCTGCTACAAGGTGGTAGTGGACTACAACTGGTCCGGCGAGGTCACGCCGGCAAAGTACGCTTATACCTTCGAACCGAATAGCAGGGCATACGCTGATATTATCGCGGACCAGAATGACCAAAACTATGCAGGCAAATTAATGACTTATGCCATTAGCGGCTGCATCTCGAACGACTGCAACGTGCCTATAAATGGCATAGTCGTAACTGCAACCAGCGGTGGAAATTCGACCGTAACCGATGCTAACGGCCAATATGAAATGTGGGTGGATTACAACTGGTCCGGCACAGTAACACCCGCTAAATCCTACTACACGTTTGCCCCGGCTGCTGTGGCTTACACCGCTGTTCTCGATGACAGGATAAATCAGAATTACCTGGCTGCCAACATCTATGACCTCGATTGCAACGGCTCGATTGACTACGGCGATGTTCGTGTAATCAGCAACAACTGGCTTGACAATACCGTCGCAAATACTTGCGACTTCAACGCTGACCTAATTGTAAACTTTTATGATTATGCCGAATTTGCCAATGTCTGGACAACTGAATACGGACAATAGCGGCTACATAATAAAATCTACTTTTACTTTTCGCGCACTTCGCACAAACCTGGAACTGATAAACTTGCGAATTCAGTCCGGAAACGTCCTTTCATAGGCAGTACTCTTCTGCTATAATTCCTCGGTATTGTTTGCCTGTGTAAAGGAGTTGATTATGACCGACCGCGTCTTATCCCGGCGCCGCCTTCTGGCTGCTGCGGGCGTTGCCCTCGGCGCTGCCGCTGTAAAGGGCCTCGGTGCAACGGCATCGTCTCAAAAGCCAAAATCCTCTTTTAAATACTGCCTCAATATGGCGACTTTGAGAGGCCATAAGCAGCCCCTCATCGACGACATCGAAACTGCCGCAAAGGCCGGCTTCACCGCGGTCGAATTGTGGTTGGACAAAGTCAATGAATACAAAAAGCAGGCCGGTGACCTTGCCGACCTGCGAAAACGCATCGCCGACAAGGGACTGTCCGTTGAAAACGCCGTCGCTTTTGCCAACTGGATTGTCGATGATGAAACCGAACGAGCCAAAGGGCTTGAACAGGCCAAACGTGATATGGAGTCAATCGCGGCAATCGGCGGAAAACGAATGGCCGCTCCGCCCGCAGGCGCACAGCGAGCTTCTGCCATTGACCTTCTAAAGGCCGCCGAACGCTACAGGGCGCTCCTTGATTTATCCGACCTGACCGGCGTTGTCCCCATCCTCGAGCTGTGGGGCTCCTCTGCCAACATCAATCGCATTGGCCAGGCCGCTTTTATTGCCGCCGAATCAGGCCACCCCAAGGCGGCGCTTCTCCTCGATGTCTTTCACATCTATAAGGGCGGCTCCGATTTCAACGCCCTAAAACTGCTCAGCGCAAATGCCACCCCCGTTTTTCACATAAACGATTACCCTGCCCAGCCGCCGCGAGAGAGAATCACTGACGCCGAAAGGGTCTATCCCGGCGATGGCGTCGCGCCACTGACGCAAATCATCCGAGACCTCAACGCAACCGGCGGGCAAAAGGTCCTTTCCCTTGAACTATTCAATCCAAACTATTACAAGCAGGACCCTCTCGAAGTCGCCAAAACAGGTCTGGTAAAAATGGAAGCGGCCGTCGAGAAAGCCCTTGCCTGAAAACAAAGGAGAATAAAAGTATGGGTAAATACAACCATAGTCGCCGCATTTGTGCAGTGATATTGACCATAATCGGTGCGGCGTTGGTTTTGTCGGGATGCGCCGGTTTCTCCGGCGAAAGCGCCTGCCGTTCCGGCGAAATAGAGCTGTTCAACGGCAAAAACCTTGACGGCTGGTACACAGTCCTCAAAACAAAGGGCATAAACAACGACCCCGAAGGCATCTTTAAGGTCGAAAACGGCCTTATTCACGTCCTCGGCAAGGAATTTGGATACCTTTGCACCAAAAAGGAATACGAAAACTATCGCCTCATTGTCGAATTCAAATGGGGCGAAAAAAAGTTCGCGCCTCGCCTGGATGCAAAAAGAGACAGCGGCATTTTGTATCACTTTCCCGCCGATAAACGCGATGAGGTCTGGCCTTATTGCATCGAGTGCCAGGTCCAGGAAGGCGACTGCGGCGACTTCTGGCTCGTCGGCCCCGCCGTTACTGCAAACGGCCGGCGCTTCACCGAAAAGTTCGACCGAATTATAAAGACAAAAGACGCCGAAAAACCCTGGGGCGAGTGGAACACTATGGAAGTTATTGCCGACGGCTCAAAATGCACCCACATCGTCAATGGCGCCGTTGTCAACGAAGCGACCGATGCGAATGTCCGCAAAGGTAAAATCCTCTTGCAGTCCGAAGGCGCTGAGGTCTATTATCGAAAGGTGACACTAATACCTTTACGCCGCTAAGTCGATAATGCGGGTATGAATTTAGCAGATGACATAAAGCAAAAGGCGCTCGATTTAGGTTTTGACCTTGTCGGAATAACCGACGCCTCGCCGATTGACCGGCAGGACGTTGAGCGTCTGACCGCCTGGCTTGACGCCGGCTGTGCGGGCCAAATGCAGTATATGTACCGCAACCTCGATAAACGCACCAATCCCGCAAAGCTCCTTGAAGGCGCCCAATCCGTTGTCGTAGTTGGTCTCAATTATAAACCACCGAATACTCCTCCGTCCTCCGTTCCCATCGGACATATTGCCCCTTATGCTCAATATGAGGACTACCATCGCTTCATAAAAAAGAAACTGCGAAAACTTACCGATTTTCTCGTCTCAAAAGCAGGGCCCTGCCTCAAATTCAAAATCTGCACCGATTCTGCCCCCGTTCTCGAAAGGGCGCTGGCCGTTCGCGCTGGACTGGGCTTTATTGGCAAAAATCACGCACTGACAAATCCCCGCCTCGGCCCCCAAATCTTCCTGGGCGAAATAATCACCAATCTCGAGCTTACCCCCGATAAGCCGGTTGCTGCCTGCTGCTCTAAGTGCGACAAGTGCCTCGCCGCCTGTCCGACAGGGTGCCTGCAACCCGACGGCCGATTCGATGCCGCCAAATGTATCAGCTATCTGACAATCGAATATGCCGGCGACATCCCCGCTGACCTCGCGGCAAAAATCGGCAGTCACCTGTTCGGCTGTAGCGATTGTCTCCTCGCCTGTCCCTATCAGCAAAACGCTCCCCCGTGCAAAAATACACAATTCGCATACTATGCCGACAGGACGGCTTTTAATCCCGATGAAATCCTCGGATTGACCGACGAAGAATTTGAAATCCGCTTCGCCGATTCACCCCTTTTGCGTCCCGGCCTCGCCCAGCTCAAACGAAACGCACATATCTGCCTGAAAAACTTGTCAAATCCCTCAGTGGATTAAATAATCGAGACCTCTGAAAAACCACTACGAAAAATAATAGATTGCCGCGGCCTGAACGACAGGCCTCGCAATGACGTAAAAACGCACTTTTTGTCATTGCGAGGAGTCCCGATGAAATCGGGACGACGAAGCAATCTCAAGTTTTTCAGAGGTCTTAATCAATCATCAATAATCGATTGTCAATCTGCCTGTATAGCGGTGCTGCACTTTGGGCACAGGCCCTCAAGCCGGACCTGCTGATGGTAAATAACGAAACCCTTTGGAGGGCTTTTCGCCATAGGCATTGATACCTCCGGCAGGCAGTGCGTATCACCGCAGCCGGTGCACGTAAAATGCGGATGGCACTGCCTTTCGCTGCATCGGTCGGCCAATTCGTAGTGCCACGTCCTTTCCTGCAAAAATGCCTTATGCACAAGATGCGCCGCAACAAAACTTTCCAGCGTACGGTAAATAGTGACCTTGTCGAAACGGCTCTTGCCTAATCGCCCGGCAATCTGCTCCTGCCGCATCGGCCTTGTGGCCCTTTTCAGGACTTTTAGTATCGCCTTTCGGCACGGCGTGCAGTAAAGTTTTGCTGCCGCAAGAATTTTTCGCACCTGCAAATCAATGCCCGGTTTCATAATCACTCCCCGAATGGCTAATGGTGATGGTGCCGGCTCAAACCATCAGGCGATTTGACAAACAGCATCGGAAAAACAATGTCGCTGAAACAGCACGGCAGCCACACCGATATGAAAAGCACAATAAACATACCCGCGACAAAAACCGCTGTCATTGGTTGATAGGTGTTCATCATAATGTGAGCCGAGGATGCCCAAGTGCTTATCAGAATGTGAAACGCGTGCGGAAACTTCGTCCTCGGCAGACAGTATGCAATCAGGATGCCGACTAATGCCGCAGGATTGACTATGTACCATTCTTCAATAAAACCTATATGAATTCCACTTTTTTGTTCCGACTCGGCTTCGCCGGGGTGCGAATGAACAGCCGCTTCGGTTGGGACGGCCGCGCCGAGAATACTCTCTCCGAAAAACGGAATTATCGAGTCACTGAGCGTTGCGGTGCCTATCGCCCCCACATAACCGATAATAAGTACCGTAAGAAACGTTTTTTTCTTCTCGTGCAGATGAAACAGCGACGCCGTCACCATTGCGCTTAGCACCACGTGCACCGGGTGAAATATGTAAAACAGCCGATAGCTTGTATCGTGCGTGATGTTCTTGAACGCCAGCATCAGCACAATGCCCGTCAATGCCCCGAACAGCGTGAACGGCGCGTGATTTCTCAGCTCCGTCAGAACCGCCGCAGTTTTGTCCCGTATCTGTGCCATAATCCTTAAACCCTTCGCTTGATGACGCTTTTTTTGTCCTTCGTAGTATTCTACAATCCCTTTTTAAGATTTGCAACTGAGTTGCAAATCTTTTCCTCGTGTAAAAAACGGTAATAGCGCGTTTGATGAAAAAGCCGCATTGGCCTGGTTGCCGCCGCGCGAATAAGCATTGCAGATTTGCCCTTGTGGCGATAAAGTGTTGTGGTACTTTCTTGCTTAGCATCGATAGTTTAAGAAGGATGGTTTAATGAAAATTCTCAAAACCATAATGGAGCTTGGTCGCTTGCCGCGAGGGTGCGTTCTATGTGTCGGCAACTTCGACGGCGTCCATATCGGCCATAAGGAAATTCTTGAAGCAGCAGGGCGGACGGCAGCCGAAAAGGCAACCTTCCTTGTCGCGCTCACCTTCGAGCCCCACCCCGTTGCTATACTCCATCCGGAAAAAGCGCCGGGCGTCCTCACGCCCCTTGAGTTAAAAACCCATCTTCTCGCCGACCTCGGCATCGATTATCTGATTGTCCTCAAAGATACCGCCAGCTTGCTTCGCCTCACGCCCGCCGACTTCATTGACAAGTTCCTCATCAAAGATATTAAGCCCCTTGCCGTAGTCGAAGGCGATGACTTCCATTTCGGCGCAGGCCGCAAAGGAACCATCGACACGTTAAAACAAATGGCGGCACAAAACGGCTTTGACGTCATCGTTGTCCCCGCCAAAACAACCCGCCTTTCAACCGGTCAAATAGTGCGGGTCTCGAGCACCACAATCCGCTATATGCTCGAAGCAGGCCATGTCGCTGATGCCGCATCCTTGCTTGGCAGGCAATACCGCCTCGTCGGCAAAATCATCCAGGGAAAAGGCAGAGGAAAAAAACTCGGCTTTCCAACCCTCAATATGCAAAAACCAATTCAGGTCATTCCCGCTGAAGGCGTCTATGCCGGCTTTGTCTCCCTCGGCAAATCTGAATCGAACGTCTGTTGTGCAGCCGAAAATAGACCCGCCGTCTTCAGCATCGGCCAGGCCGGAACCTTCGGCGATGACTTCCCGCTTCTCATCGAGGCCCACGTCCTGACCGGCGACATTGGAAAAGTGACGGATAACTGGCTGGCGATGGATTTCGTCGAGCGACTCCGCAGCCAGCACAAATTCAACACCCCCGACGACCTTGCCCGCCAAATCGCTAAGGACTGCGAAACCGCAAAAAGCATCTTGCGATAGGAGACGATTATGAAAAATAAGCCGACCCGACATTCGAAAAAGCCGGCAGGGTATTCTCAGCCGCCGGCGGATTTTATATTGTGCACAACGCAGCTTGGCTTTCGGCCTGATTCGATAAAGCCCCTGACACTGATTGTCCCTGAAAACCAGCAGCGCAAACTGCCGGACAAAATCCCGTTTTTCATCCAGTGTATCTGCGACAGGCGGATGCGCGACGCCAAGAAGCCGGCGGCGTGGTCGGACAAGACCTATCGCTGGCCCTTTGAGCTCCTCGCGGGCAAATACACCCCCGATGAACAAAACTATCGTTCCATAAATCCGCACTACCAGTACAAGGGCTGGATAAAACGTATCGAAAGCCGATGGGGAACTTTCTGGCAGGGCGATTTCACCGATTTCCAAAAAGAAGGCGTCTATCAAATCGAGACCCAATATCAGTTCACCGTTCCGTTCTCAATCGAGCGCCGCCCTTACGACCGCCTGATGCGCGGATTCCTTATCTACCTTTACTGCCAGCGTTCGGGTTTTGTCGTCCCCGGCATCCGGCCTGCGATGCACCTCGATGACGCTGTCCTCGATACCGATTGCACGCAAATCCCGGCGGCAGGGGGGTGGTACGACGCCGGCGACAACAGAAAATGGATGGCCCTGACTCAATCCAATCTCGAAGGCCTTTACCACGTCCTCAAGTCCGGCCCCGAGGCCTTTCGACAACAGGTTATTGACGAAATGAGCTGGGGCAACCTCTTCTTCCATAATATGATTACCCCTGATGGCCGCGTCTATGAGGACGTCGCCGGCGGCGATATAAAAATCCAGGGCGATTACGACAAGGTCTGGTGGTGCGAAAATCATCCCGGCTGTATCGCCAACAACGCCGGCAACCGTTACACCGACAATACCCCCTCGAGCGGAGATGAACGAAAAGTTCGCACCGCCTACAATCCCTGGTGCCAGTTTGAGTTCATTAAAAATCAGGCCATCATCTCTACCGTTCTGCCCGGCGCATTAGGCAGCCATTGCCGTATCCTGGCCGAACGCGCCTGGCGATTCAGTCAGCAGAAAGGCCACGACCAGCGAACTATTTTTCTCTCATCAGAATTGCGGGCCGCCCTCGAACTGCTCAATACCGGCAGCCGTTTCGTATCCCTTGAAAGAATCTCGCAGCTTGTCGATGCTGTCCTTGCAAGGCAGGACCAGGGCCAGGCCGGTCTCAACCATTACTTTCTCGAAAAAGATACCGGCGACGGCTATCGCAGCATTGGTTTCTCCTGCGAGCCGCCTTTGGCCCTGCTTCGTCTCTGCGAGCTAAAAATCAAAGGCCTCGAAAGGCAAACCCAAATGGCCGAACACGCAGTGAAAATGCACATAGATGGCTACCTCCTGAAAGATGCTAAAACCAATCCCTTTGCAATAACCCCTTACGGCATTTACATCAATCCCCACAAACCCAGTGCACAGGTTTACCGCAACGCCGGCAGGGGCAGATTTGTTCGCACCTTCATTGCACCCTTCAATCCCCAGGAAATGGTTCACGGCGGCAACGGTTCTCTTATGCAGCAAGCCCACCTGATTGCGCGAGCGGGCCGATTCCTCGGTCGCCGCGACTGGCAGGACGCCGCTGAACGTCTCCTGCAGTGGGCAATGGGACACAACACGGTTGGGCTTTCGCTCTTTACAGGCATCGGCTTTCGTCACCCAGTTCCCTTTTCCGCCCGAAACGTCAAAATACCCGAGGCATGTGTTGTCGGTTTCCTCGGCAGACCCGATGATACCCCTTATCTTGAAACTGGCTCCGCCCTCGAGTGGAGCACGCAGGAAATCTGGGATGTCCCGCACTTCCACGCCGTCTGCGCCGCTGCGTTTCTGGGATGAAACCAACTTGAACTTTTGAGGTAATGTAAGAATGTTTTATTACGAATTACTCGTTATCGCTGCTATGCTGATTCTCAACGCTGTATTCGCCGCCTACGAAATGGGGCTTGCCTCCATATCAAAGGCCAGAATCGCCTTTCTCGTAAGCGAAAAGAAAAGAGGCGCTGCCGACGCGGCCTTTATGAAAGAAAGAATGGAAGCCAGTTTGGCTGTCGTCCAGCTCGGCATAACCCTCGTCGGCGCACTCGCTGCCGCAACAGGCGGAGCCGGCGTTCAGGAATCATTTGCACCCTATCTCCGGGCCGAGTGGAACCTCTCACAAACCACTTCCCAGATTTTAGCCATTGCCTTTCTGATTGTTCCCCTGACTTTTGCCATCATTGTCTTCGCAGAGCTTGTCCCAAAAATGATTGCCCTGAACAACAAGGAATGGATTGTGTTGAAACTTTCCCCGCCTATGAAACTGCTTTCCGCAGTTACATATCCTCTGGTCTCGGTGATTGAGCTGGTGGTAAAGAAAGTGGTAAGTATAGTGGCAAGATGGAGTCCCGAAAAACTCAGCGGTCGAGGTCTATGGTTGCACGAGCTGCGGGCCGCCGTATCACTTGCCAGAACTTCAAAGCTTCTCGGCGAAAGAGAAGAAAAAATAGTTCTCTCCGCCGCACATCTTTCCACCAGGCCAGTCCGCGACATCATAATTCCCGCCCAGGATATCTCTATGATATGTGTGGGCGATTCTCTTCCTGAAGCCCTTGTCAAAGCGCACCTCGATATGCACACCAGGTTCCCCGTCTGTATGAAGGAAAACGACCCCCAAAGCATCGAGGGCTATGTGAACTTCAAGGATATTGTCACGGCCCTTAGAGTAAATCCTTCTGACCCGACAATCAGAGGCATATCGAGGCCTATTAAAAAAGTAAGAGAAGACGTGGCCTTATCTCATCTCCTCGAACAAATGATTCAGGAAAAAACCCATATTGTCATTGTTTCTTCCGAGCATGGCGCCATTCTCGGTATGGTGACGCTCGAGGATATTATCGAGGAGCTTGTCGGCGAAATCGAGGATGAGTTTGACCGCCTGCCCACGCACGTTCATTCACTTGGTTCGTCCTGGATTATGGGAGGCGGCGTCCCTATGAATACCGTTGCCTCCACAGTAGGTCTCGACTGGTGGGGCAAATTCGATAGCGGTCGTGTTCCCACACTCGCTGAATGGTGTGCTCACAAAGCCGGCTCGCCCCTCAAAGGCGGCGAAACAATCGAAAGCGATAACCTGCGGGTCGTGCCGCGAAAATTCCGCAGAAAAAAAATCCTGGAAGCTGCCGTAACGGTCATTGGACGATAGAGACCTCTGAAAAACTTCAGATTGCTTCGTCGCTGCGCTCCTCGCAATGACAAACAATGCGTTTTTACGTCATTGCGAGGCCTGTCGTTCAGGCCGCGGCAATCTATTTTTTTTGTAGTGGTTTTTCAGAGGTCTCGATAGTTTGTTCCATCAAAATCCTTGCAAACCGGCCCATTTTGTCGTATCAATTGCCGCTGAACCTGGTTGCTTTGGAACTGAACGAATCAAGGCACTTAAACAAGGCATACTATGATAGAAAACGACCGCCTCAGGCAAGCTGTTGATTTGATTGGCAAGTCACACAGCGTCCTGATTACCACGCATACCAAGCCCGATGGTGATGCGTGCGGATGCTGCCTGGCGTTCTGTGAGATGCTCACTTCGCTCGGCAAAAACGCCTGTCCTCTCTTTCTCTCCCCGATGCCCCAGTGGTATGGATTCCTGTTCAAGGATAAAGTCCTTGTCCTCGGTGTGGATGTTACCGCCGAGCAATTAATGGAAGGGCGGCTCGGCAAATTCGACTTGATTGTTATCGTTGACACAAACTGCAACAGCCAATTGCCCGATTTTGAAAAATATCTCAAGCAGGTGCAAACCCCTGTTCTTGTTATCGACCACCACAAAACCAGTGATGGCCTTGGCGATGTTGAGTTGATTGATGCCGCTGCTGCTGCCTCGGCCTCGATTGTTTTCGAACTGTTCAGGTACGCCGGCTGGCCTGTAACAAAAAGAATTGCTCAGGGTCTTTTTGCCGCCATAGCCAGCGACACCGGCTGGTTCCATTTCACTAATACTGATAGTCGATGCCACAGGGACTGCGCTGACTTAATCGACGCCGGTGCAAACCCGGCCGAAATTTTCCACAATGTCTATCAGACGTTTTCCGTGCCTCGCTTCAAATTGATGACTGCGATGCTCAACTCCCTCGAATTGCATTTCAAAGGCCGTTACGCTGCACAGCACATCACAAAACAGGACTTTGAAAATGCCGGCGCTTCCTATACCGATACCGAAAACCTCATTGACGAGTGCCAGAAAATCAGCACTGTTGAGGTTGCCGCCTTGTTTTCCGAAATGAAAGATGGCCGTGTCCGCTGCTCCCTTCGCAGCAGAGGCAATGTCGATGTCTGCAAAATCGCACAAAAATTCGCCGGCGGCGGTCACCCCCAGGCCGCTGGTACCCATCTGCCGGGGCCTGTAGATAATGCAAAAAACCTTATTTATCAGTGCATCGCTGAACACTTCGGTAAGCCGTGACGTATAAACAAGTTAGAGCGAATATGCCGGGCGCCTAAAAAAAATCTGAAAATTTGCGTAAAAAAATGTTGACGCCCTGTCGATATCGTATTATGATACTTTATTACCAACGTTGCCTGCCTCGTTGGTAGGCATCTGGAGAGGGTTAAAGGTCAGGTGAGTTTGAACAGAACTTTTAGAAAGTTAAAGGTTTTGCCTTAACTGTATGTAGCGATGTCGTCTCTTAAAAGACCGCTGGCAGTTAGGCAGCGGTTTTTTTGTTGCTCTTTTTTAATTGAATAGCTAATCTAACCGACCTCAACGTTATTGCTGATTGCCTGTTTTTGATTAAAGTTGAAAATCGAAAATAGAAAATCGTAAATAGGTATCGGGCTCGTAGCTCAGTTGGTTAGAGCGCACGCCTGATAAGCGTGAGGTCGGCTGTTCGAATCAGCCCGGGCCCATTTTTAGTCTTGAGTCCTGAGTTTTGAGTTATTTTGTTGGTTCCATAACTCAAAACTCAAAACTAAACACTCAAAACTATCGTGGTGCCGGGGACGTAGCTCAACTGGGAGAGCGTTGGCTTTGCAAGCCAGAGGTTGCCGGTTCGACCCCGGTCGTCTCCATTTAATTCGCCTCAGGCGAATTAAGTGCCTCGGCGTAGCCCCGATGTTATGTATCGGGACGAAGCTGGGCATTATCGTTCTTTTACAAGTTAATATGTGGATGCGTGGTATTGTTTCTCGTCTGTGAAACGAGAAATTTTACCGTAAAGCGCAAATTTAGGATATTTGGCTCTTAAAAGACCAGTCATCGATTGATATGGTCAAGTTACTAAGAGTGTATGGGGGATGTCTTGGTGCCGAGAGGCGATGAAGGACGTAGCTGGCTGCGATAAGCCCGGGGCAGGTGTCGAGCAACCGTTAATCCCGGGATCTCCGAATGGGGAAACCCGACAGAAGCGGGCAACCGTCTTCTGTCATCACCGGCTGAATTCATAGGCCGGTCGAAGCGAACGCAGGGAACTGACACATCTAAGTACCTGCAGGAAAGGAAATCAACCGAGACTCCGTCAGTAGCGGCGAGCGAAGACGGATCAGCCCAAACCGCGGAGCTTGCTCTGCGGTGTTGTGGGCACTGATAAGGAGTTACAAAGGTGTCGCAAGCAAAATGGTCTGGAAAGTCCGACCACAGAAGGTGATAGTCCTGTATGCTAATGCGAGTACCCTCCGTTACTATCAGTGTTCCAGAGTAGCACGGAGCTCGTGAAACTCTGTGCGAAACCGGGGGGACCACCCTCCAAGGCTAAGTACTACTCGGCAACCGATAGTGAAACAGTAGGGCGATTGAACGATGAAAAGAACCCCTATTAGGGGAGTTAAAAGTACCTGAAACCATACACTTACAAGCTGTAGAAGGCCTATGACCAGCACTTACTTTGCACTGTTGCGGATATGCTGCGGGCTTATGGTTATTTAGTTAATCAAAGTCGAAAGCAGTATCGCGTGACATTTCAAAGTAAGTGCTGGTAACGGCTGACTGCGTGCCTTTTGCATAATGAGCCGGCGAGTTACCGTTTGTGGCAAGGTTAACCCCTTAAGGGGGGCAGCCGTAGCGAAAGCGAGTCTTAATAGGGCGATTAGTCGCAGGCGGTAGACGCGAAACCACGTGATCTACTCATGGCCAGGATGAATGCGATGTAAAAGTCGCAGGAGGTCCGAACTCATTAACGTTGAAAAGTTATGGGATGAGCTGTGAGGAGGAGTAAAAGTCTAATCAAACGTGGAGATATCTCGTTCTCTCCGATATAGCTTTTGGGCTAGCCTCGAGCCACTACACAGCGGGGGTAGAGCTACTGAATGGGGATAGGGGTCCACCAGATCATCTACCCCAACCAAACTCCGAATACCGTTGTGTTTATCTCGGGAGTCAGTCTACGAGGGATAACCTTCGTGGTCATGAGGGCAAGAACCCTGACCGCCAGCTAAGGTCCCTGAGTTCTGCTAAGTTCTAAAGGAAGTCGAATTGCTCTGACAGCCAGGATGTTGGCTTAGAAGCAGCCACCATTTAAAAAGTGCGTAACAGCTTACTGGCCAAGCAGTTTGGCGCCGATAATGAACGGGAATAAGTAGAACACCGAAGCTGCGGGTTGTTGGAAGGGAAACCTTCCGACAGCGGTAGGAGAGCGTTGCTAACTGCGTCGAAGCCGTACGGTAACGAGCGGTGGAGCGTTAGCAAGTGATTATGCCGGCCTGAGTAACGATAAAACAGGTGAGAATCCTGTTCGCCGAAAGCCTAAGGTTTCCTGGGGAAGGTAAATCCGCCCAGGGTTAGTCGGTCCCTTAGTTGAGGCCGAAAGGCGTAAACGATGGACAGCAGGTTAATATTCCTGCACTATGTACCGAAGGTTACAACTGTGGGGGTGACGCGGAAGCAACGGCTGGAAGCCGACTAGTAGTGGCTATTGTGCCTGAGGTGTCGCCGGTAGGTAAATCCGCCGGCACAAGACACCAATGGACCGCGAGGGCCTAATTGTGATGCCCGAGCAGCCCGAAATTCCGCCAAGAAAAACCTCAAACAGGACAACGGTGCATAACCGTACTAAAACTGACACAGGTAGGCAAGGAGAATATCCTAAGGCGCTCGAGAGAACCGTCCTTAAGGAACTAGGCAATTTGACCCCGTACGTTCGCAATAAGGGGTCCCTACCCCGCACCATTCTTTTCAGTAAATTTTTTATTTTCTATTTTCAATTTTCTATTTGAAAAAACAACATCGGCGACAAGCGGTTTGGTTAAATAGAAAATAATAAATAATAAATGGAAAATACTGGCAAGAATGGTGCGGGGAGGGCGCAGTGAAGTGGCTCTGGCGACTGTTTACCAAAAACACAGTTCTCTGCTAACTCCAAAAGAGGATGTATAGAGAATGACGCCTGCTCGGTGCCGGAAGGTTAAGGAAGCCGGTCATTCTGTAGAAATATGGGAAAAGCTGGCGACTGAAGCCCCGGTAAACGGCGGCCGTAACTATGACGGTCCTAAGGTAGCGAAGTTCCTTGTCGGGTAAGTTCCGACGTGCATGAACGGCGTAACGACTGGAGCAGTGTCTCAAGGACGGACTCGGTGAAATTGTAGACGCGGTGAAGATACCACGTACCCGCGGCAAGACGGAAAGACCCCGTGAACCTTTACTGTACCCTGGTATTGATGCCTGACATATCTTGCGTAGGATAGGTGGGAGGCGCTGAGGTCCCGATTTCGGTCGGGGCGGAGCCATCGTTGAAATACCACCCTTGCTGTGTTAGTCACCTAACCATTTCCCGTGAATCCGGGGATGGGACAGTGCCAGGCGGGCAGTTTGACTGGGGCGGTCTCCTCCTAAAGAGTAACGGAGGAGCTCAAAGGTACACTCAGCGCGGTTGGCAATCGCGCTTGGAGCGCAAAGGTATAAGTGTGCTCAACTGCAAGACCTCTCGGTCGAGCAGATGCGAAAGCAGGACTTAGTGATCCGGTGATTCTGTGTGGAAGGGTCATCGCTCAACAGATAAAAGGTACTCCGGGGATAACAGGCTGATCTCCCCCGAGCGTTCACAGCGGCGGGGAGGTTTGGCACCTCGATGTCGGCCCATCGCATCCTGGGGCTGAAGGCGGTCCCAAGGGTTCGGCTGTTCGCCGATTAAAGCGGTACGCGAGCTGGGTTCAGACCGGCGTGAGCCAGGTCGGTCCCTATCTGCCGTGGGCGTAGGAATCTTGAGGAGATATTTCCTTAGTACGAGAGGATTAGGAAGTACTGACCGCTGGTGTACCAGCTGTCCCGCTAGGGGCACCGCTGGGTAGCTATGTCGGGAAAGGATAACCGCTGAAAGCATCTAAGTGGGAAGCCCACTCCAAGATTATGATTCCTTCTGGTCTTCGGACCAGTGAAGAGCCCTGGAAGACTACCAGGTTGATAGGCCGGATGTGTAAGGCGAGTAATCGCTTCAGCTTACCGGTACTAACGCTCTATCACTTGACCATATCTATCTTTGATTGTTCTTCGCTGATTATCCTGTTTTGCGCTTTTACGCATCCACATATTTTTTTGAATAGAGCCGGGCAATGCCCGGATCTAATAAGTTTCCTGGTGACCTTACTGACGGGGAAACGCCTGATCCCATTCCGAACTCAGAAGCTAAGCTCGTCAGGCCGATGGTAGTCCTTACGGGCGAGAGTAGGTCATCGCCAGGATTTATGAGGCCGGTTAGTTTACTGACCGGCCTCGCCTTTTTTGAGCACGGCGCAAATTAGTTGAAGTATTATCGGCGGTTTCGTATTATATGATTAATGAGCTTGTGGCAAGGAAGTCAATATGCCGACTGTATTTAGGTGGAAGGGCTATAGGTTTTTCTTTTATTCGAATGAAGGCGAACCTCTTGAGCCGGTTCACGTTCATATTCGGAAAGGTGAAAATTTAGCCAAGTTCTGGCTGGAACCGATTGTGTCTCCTGCAGAGTCATACGGGATAAGTCCGCAGGAGTTGAATAAGCTGGAAAAGGTGGTTGAGAACAATGCAAAAAGTATCAAGAGAGCGTGGTATGAATACTTTGGCGATTGAAGCTAAGGCAACCAATGTATCGTTCGATTCCAACAATATGTGGGTTGAACTCGCCGACGGCAGAAAACTTGGCGTTCCCCTCGCTTACTTTCCGCGATTGCTGCACGCGACGCCCCGACAGCGTAAAAACTATACAATAAGCGGCGGTGGTATAGGTCTTCACTGGGAAGATATAGACGAGGACATCAGCGTAAGAGGGCTTATTATGGGTGTCGGTGATAGAACCAGGCCACACGCAGGCCGCCGGGCTGTAAATAAGAGGCCATCCCACTCAGGCCGATGGTAGTCCTTACGGGCGAGAGTAGGTCATCGCCAGGATTTATGAGGCCGGTTAGTTTACTGACCGGCCTCGCCTTTTTTTTAGATTCTTGCACTCATAGTCAGCTTGTTGGATAATGGTCCTATGATGAACAGGAGTGACATAAGCCTATATTGGACAAGAGGTTGAATGATGAGTACGAGAAAGACATTACTGACGTTAATAGCAGTTAATTTTGTTTTTATGTTCGTAATTATAGTGTTGATGTCTTACTTGTATTATCCATTTGATAGGGGCATGTATCGGTTCGTCCAACTCAAGAAAATGCACGCCGAACTTGTTAAGCATAAAAAGGAAACCGGAGAATTACCCAAGGATATAGAATCGCTCTTTCGATACGACCCAAATGAAAGATTATTCTTCGGTTCTACGCGCTGGAATTATTACACTGATTTTAACACTATAAAACAAAGTATTCGCTATGAAATTAAAAATGGCGAACCAGTGCTCGTAGATCTGGGCGATGACAGAAAAGAAGGTGGTATCGACGGTGATATTGACATTGGGTATCCCCATAAGTATCCTTTCCCTTTTTCCGATTTTATAAAAACAGATGCTTTTTACCGGGCGTGTTTTGTTGGTTTTTTATTTTCATTGGTTTTTACAGGCAGCATAGGTCTTGAGTGGAAGAGAAGCCGTGGAAAACCCGTTTCTGTTGTAGGATTGGTTTTAGGGTCTGTCATTTTTGTAATAGTTGAAACAGTTTTGGCGGTTGTCATTATGCTTTTTGACGTATTTCCTCATCATTGAGATATGAACAAAATGCGGTCATTTTCAACAACGAACAAGGGCTAAAAATGGTGAACTTTTTGAAGACCAGGAAGGCCAGCTTTAAGTATTTGAAGGACCGTTTGTTTTTGGTTTGTGTTTGCCTGTATTTTCTCAATAGGTTCGTCGTAAAGCCCATCATGGTTGGCAGGACAAACTTTTTCAGCAGCTACTTCAACGACCTGATTTGCATTCCATTCTGGCTTCCGATTGTGTTATTTGTTACGAGATATGTTGGGCTTCGGGGTCATGACGAACCGCCTGACTTTTTGGAACTGGTCTTCTACGTGGTTTTATGGTCAACGATATTTGAATATGTTGCACCATCGTACGGCAAGTACTTCAATTACCCAGTTGGTGACCCCTGGGACATCGTATGCTATGTAATTGGATCTGGGATTGCGGGATTCTTCTGGAATTTCAAAATTACTTGGTTTACGAAGGCAGGAAATCAACTCGCAGGATAATGTTGAAGCAAGTAAACACAGAATCTAAGCTCGTCAGGCCGATGGCGGCGGCGGAGCCGAGAAAGTTGAGCAGGTAAACAGTAGATAAATGCTGCAATCCGGTATCGCCCCGCCAAAACGCCCGGCGGTGAAGGATATGAGGTGTTAGTTTGGATACTTTTTCTGGTTGGGTTTCTTGACTTTTTCTGCTTATTATTTTAAGATATTGTAAGGCATACAGATAGGCCGGAGCTATAATATAACCTAAAGGTGGATTATGGTATATACAGCGGTAACGAAGCAAGATAATGGCTGGTGGATTGGATGGATTGAAGAATTACCCGGAGTTAACTGCCAGGAACGCACACATGAGAAGTTGCTGGAAAGTCTAATGGTGACGTTGAAAGAAGCCCTGGAGTTTAATCGACAGGATGCAATATCTGCTGTAGGAACGGGATTCCGCGAAGAGCAGATAACAATATGAAAAGGAAGGAACTGCTGAGACATCTTCACTCTCAGGGCTGTGAGTTTATCAGGGAAGGGGGGCGACATTCCTGGTGGTGTAATCCATCGTTAAACAAGAGATCGGCGGTCCCAAGGCATAATGAGATTGTAGATGTTTTGGCAAGAAAAATTTGTAAGGACCTTGGGATACCGCCGATAAAATGACAATGCAAAAGTCAATCACACCAGGCCGATGGTAACGGCAGATCCGAGAAAGTTGAGCAGGTAAACAGTAGATAAATGCTGCAATCCGGTATCGCCAGGCCTGATAACCAATGGACTTGTTGAGTTGCTCAAATCCCACAAGGACGGACTCAACAGCAATTTCCAGAAGTCCATCTATCGAGATGAAATTAGTTTTGAAGAATATGCCATTTGGTGGTATCATTTTTACTATTCAAAAGTTACTGATATATTGATTGACGAGGGCCATATCACAAGGCCGCAAAATGGTGTGGTTACTATAGTGGGTTTTTGAAAAATATGCTGCTGTATAAACAAAAGCTTATCTTGCCGGTTGTAGCGTCCCTTTTATTGGCGGGGTCTGTCGCCGCTGCACAAACCGCTGATGGAAACCAGACGTTTCCGGACCGAGCGGCACAGCAACGCCAGAGACCGCCTCTTCTGCAGCCGAGGCCAACAACGGGTTTCGTTCCCCTGACGGAAATGTCTGACGCAAACTATAAAGGCCAGACCCTCGGTCTGTACGGCGATGGAAAAAACGAACCTCCTCCCGCGCACCGCGATGCGGCAAACAGAATCCTGGCGGAAATTAAACCCCTCGATTCCGACGGACGCTTCTCAAAAACCGGCAGAATAGGTTTAATTTCTCTTGGTATGTCCAACACAACTCAGGAATTCTCATATTTCAAGCAGATAGCCGATAACGATGCAAACAAATCCCCTTATGTATGCATCGTCGATTGCGCCCAGGGCGGCCAGGCGGCGGGCAACTGGGCCAATCCCGACAAATTCGCTGCTCCACAGAGACAATCGCCCTGGATTGTTACTGACGAGCGAATACAAAAAGCAGGTCTCACATCGGCTCAGGTTCAGGTCGTCTGGATAAAGCAGGCCATCCCAGGCCCGGCGAGTATCGGCGAATTTCCCAGGCACGCCCGCTCCTTGCAGAGCGATTTGGCTGTCATCGTCCAAAAGCTCAAACAAAAATTTCCTAATCTCCGCATCGCGTATTTGTCCAGCCGCATATACGCCGGCTACGCCACCACCGAGCTGAATCCCGAACCCTATGCCTATGAGTCCGCCTTCGCCGTCAGATGGCTCATCCAAGACCAGATAAAAGGCAGCCCTGACCTGAATTATGACCCCAACCGTGGCGAGGTCAAAGCACCGCTGCTGTTGTGGGGACCATACCTCTGGGCAGATGGGACCACACCACGCAAAAACGATGGCCTGGTCTGGAAGCAGGAAGACCTCAGTGAAAGGGATGGCACACATCCAAGCGAATCAGGCCGTCGAAAAGTAGCCCAATTGCTCCTGAATTTCTTCGAATCAGACCCCTTCGCCGCAACCTGGTTCGTCGGGAACAACCTGACGACTCCCGCTTCCCGGTAATCCGATTACGCCGAGTTGCAATACTGGAAACCTTCAAGAACGTGGATTACCCCGTCAAAACCGGGCGAGTATCCGATTTTTCACATTGCTTTAACACCCAAAATCTGTTAAAATATATAAAATTAAGGAGCAGGGTTATTAAAATGAGATGCATTCTCCTGCCGCTTATCTTGGTCGGATTACTCACCTGTTGCGCTGGTGCCGCGCTTTGTCCGCAAGGCGACCTCGACGGCGACTGCAAGGTCTCTCTTGGTGATATTGCGGTCTTTGCCGCTCAGTGGCTAAGCGAAGGCGGCTGTTCGGACTCCGCCTGCCCCGACTTCGACCACATCAACGGAATCAACCTCGCTGATTTCGCGCTCCTTGCCCGGAACTGGCGCCAAACAGGAATCCGCCTCGTCATTAACGAGCTTATGGCCTCAAACACAAGCGAAAGCGGCATCACCGACCCGCAGGGCGATTACGATGACTGGCTCGAAATCTACAACTTCGGCGACGTTAATATCGACCTCGCCGGTATGTATCTCACCGACGACCTCGATGACCCCGACAAATGGCGAATCCCGACCGGCTATCCCTCCCAGACCACCGTCCCTGCCGACGGCTTCATTGTGTTTTGGGCCGATGAAGAAACTCAGGATGGCCCCCTCCACGCCGGCTTTAAACTCTCCGGCAGCGGAGAAGACATCGCCTTGTTTAACACCAATGGTGTTACGCTCATTGATGCAATCTCTTTCGGCGACCAGACCGCAAACATCTCTTATGGCCGTTTCCCCGATGCCAACGATACACTTCGATTCTTCGCCACCCCCACTCCCGTTGCCGATAACAACGGCGCCTATCTCGGCTCAGTCGAAGCCCCCGACTTCAGTCGTGACCGCGGCTTCTACACCGCCGACTTCAATGTCACTATTGCCTGCGTTACCCCCGGTGCAAGTATCTATTATACCATCGATGGCAACGACCCGATAAAAGGCGAATCCCCATCGCTCGGCAGCATCGCCTATACTGCGCCGCTCCATATCACAACGACTAAGTGTTTGCGTGCAGCGGCCATCAAGACCGGTTGGATGCCCTCCAATACAAAAACTCACACCTACATTTTCAATGCAACCAATCCCGTCAAATCACTCCCTGTCTATTCCCTCGTCGGCGACAGATACCACACCTTCTATGAGCCAAACGGAATAATGGCCATCGTCGGCGGCTACTACGATGAAACCGGCGCCTGGCAGTCCAGCGGCCCAGATAGCTACAACAACCCGATGCAGCGAGGTATGGCATACGAACGCACCCTCTCATTTGAAATTCTTGACTGGTTCGATGTCTTAAACAACTACCAGGTCGATTGCGGCATTCGCGTTCGCGGCAGCGACTATTCCCGACCCAGATATACCAGGGGCGATGACTGGACCTGCTGGACCTCAAACAAATTCTCCTTCAATCTCTACTTCCGCAGCATTTACGGCGAAAGCCGCCTCGAATACGACATCTTCCCTGATACCATAATTGACGGTTACCGCAGCGTCGCCCTTCGCGGTGGTCGCAACGACCAGTGCAATCCCTTTACAAGAGACGAATGGGTAAGACGCCTGCACACGGATATGGGCGCCGCCGAGGCCACCGGCGGATTCTCAAACCTCTTCATTAACGGCCAATACAAGGGCTACTTCAATCCCTGCGGACGTATTGACCGGGAATTCCTCCAGGACTGGTACAACAGCGACAATAACTTCGACGTCATCACACAGTCCGGCGTCAGAGACGGCAACAGCACCGCCTGGAATGCCCTCGTCAATTACGCTAAAACTCACGACCTCTCCGTAAATTCTTATTATCAGCAGGTCGCAAATAAACTCGATATTCAGGCATATATCGACTACCTTATCCTCGAAATCTACGTCGGTAACTGGGACTGGCCCGCCAATAACTGGACCGTCGCACGAGAGGTCTCCGACCTGGGCAGATTCAGATTCTCAATCTGGGATGCCGAGGGCGTTGCAGACGCCTGGGCGATGGGCAACAACTTTGAAAAGACCGCGTTCAATTACTTCCCTTCCTGGTGGACCTGGTCGCCCGCCGGCTTAAACAATATCGACGATGGCTCAATTTGCACCCTGTATCGTGCCCTCAAGCCCAACGCCGATTTTCGCCAGCTTTTCGCTGACCGCATTCACAGGCATTTTCACAATGGCGGTGTCCTTTCCAAAGACCACCTCGCACAGCGATTTTGGGAGCTTGCCGCCGAGGTCTCAGGCATTATCCCAAACACCGACAGAACCATTCCCGACAGTTTCATTCCCCAGCGTGAAGATAAAGTAATGTTCGCCTTTGACGCTAACGGGCTTTTCGACCGCGACTTCAACGCCCCCGTTTTCAACATCAACGGCGCATACAAGCACGGCGGCTACATTTCAGCCGGTGATTTGCTCTCCATAACCAATCCAAATCCCTCCGGCGCAACCTACTACACCCTCGACGGAAACGACACCCGTTTGTCGGGCGGTATTGAAATTGTGTACCTTGTTACCGAAAACGCCTCAAAGAAAGTCCTTGTGCCCACCTATAATATCGGTACCACCTGGCGGGGAGGCAATGAGCCATACAACGATTCTGCCTGGACATCAGGCACAGGCGGCGTCGGCTACGAAATGGACACCGGCTACGAAACCTTCATCAACATCGACGTTGAGCAGCAAATGTATAACCACAACGCCAGTTGCTGCATCAGAATACCGTTTACCATAGATGCCTGCGACCTTAACAGCATCAAAAACCTGGCGATTCGAGTTCGCTACGACGATGGCTTTGTCGCGTACCTCAACGGCACAGGCGTCCGCGGTCAAAACAACTGGGGCCCGCCCGCCTGGGACTCAAACGCCAGCGCCCTCCACGAGGCCTCAGCCGACTTTGAAGAATTTGACATCTCGCCCTATATCTCTAATCTAAAAGCCGGCAACAACATACTCGCTATTCAAGGCCTCAATTACTCTAAAACAAGCTCCGATTTCCTTGTTTGCGCCGAGCTGATTAACAAAAAACCCATCTTCGGCGGCGTCTCGCCCGCCGCGATTAGATATACCGCACCCGTCGCCCTTAATAACAGCGTTCTCGTCAAGGCACGCATCCTCAGCGATACAAACGAGTGGAGTGCACTGAATGAGGCGGTTTATGCTGTCGGCGACGCGGTGAATAACCTGAGAATTACGGAGGTTATGTATCATCCCGCGGATGCGAATACCGAATACGTCGAGCTAAAGAACATCGGCGCAAGTGCTATTAACCTCAACCTGGTAAAGTTCACCAAAGGTATCGACTTTACTTTCGGGCCTAATACGCTCTCGGCAGGGCAAAGTATTTTAGTTGTTGAGAACAGAACGGCCTTCGAGGCGAAATACGGCGCGGGCAGGTACATCGCAGGCGAATACTCCGGCTCACTTGATAACGGCGGCGAACGAATCCGGCTCGAAGACGCCCTCGGCGGAACAATCCTCGACTTCGATTACAAGGACGGCTGGCGCCCGATTACCGACGGCGACGGCTACTCCCTTACCACAATCAATCCCGCCAATCCAGACCCGAATAGTTGGTCAAAGAAGGACTCCTGGCGTTCAAGCGCCTACATTGACGGCTCGCCCGGCTGGAACGATTCAGGCATCATTCCCAACCCCGGCTCAATCGTCATTAATGAGGTTATGTCGCACTCGCACGCAAACGCCCCTGACTGGATTGAGCTGTATAACACTACCGGCAGCTCGATAAACATCGCTGGCTGGTTTTTAAGCGACAGCGACTCGAACATAATGAAATACGAATTCAAGTCCGGCACAACCATCGGCCCTTACGGCTACTTAGTTGTCTATGAAGACGTCAATTTCGGACTGGATGCCAACTACGACCCCGGCAGACGCATACCGTTTGCACTAAGCGAGAATGGCGATATGGTATGTCTGTCTTCCGGCCTTGATGCCAACGGCCTGCTCACCGGCTATCGCACAACCGAGGACTTCGGCGCATCAGCTACCGGCGTATCCTTCGGCAGATACTACAAGGCCAGCACCAGCAGCTACAACTTTGTGCCGATGGACCACACTACCCCGCGTGCGGCCAACGCTTATCCAAAAGTCGGCCCAATCATTATTACCGAAATAATGTATCACCCCGATTGGCCCGCGACCGGTTCGTACTCCAACGATGAATATGAATACATCGAGCTGAACAATATAACCGCCTCGCCGGTCACTCTGTATGATTCCAGCGTAAACCTGCCCTGGAAATTTACCGACGGCATCGACTACACCTTCCCATCCCCGCCGAATGCCGTAACGATACCAGCAGGCGGCAGAATACTTGTCGTGAAAAATCCCACTGCGTTCAGCCAGCGGTATCCCTCTGTCCCCTTAAATAAAATCTTCGGGCCTTACACCGGCTGGCTCGCCAACGACGGCGAACAGCTTCAGCTTGGTCAGCCGGGCGATATTGACGAGTTTGGCACTCGACAATACATCCGCGTTGAGCGTATCGACTACAGCGATGGCTCGCATCCAGGCGGTGAGCCCGGCGATGTTGACCTTTGGCCGACCCTGCCCGATGGCTCCGGCAAATCTCTTACGCGAATCTCTAACACCGCCTACGCCAACGACCCCAACAACTGGACTTCCGCCAACCCTTCCCCTGGAACATAAGCCCCCAGGTCCGTCCCGAGGCCGTTTATCGGGATTCATTCTGGGCTTATACTCTTCCCTCGCGTACCGGGCGCCAGTGCTTCTGTATGTCCGCCGTTAATTCTGAACAACCTCGCCGTCAATTTGGTAAAATACCTTTATGACCGCAAAAGGGACAAATACTGCCGCGTTTCTCCCGACAACGCCGCAAGAAATTCGGCAGCGTGGGTGGCGAGATACGCCCGATGTGATTCTCATTACCGGCGACGCATACGTTGACCACCCGTCCTTCGGCGTTGCCCTGATTGGACGCTGGCTGGAAAGGCAGGGCTATCGCGTGGCGATTCTCGCCCAGCCGGATTGGCGCTCTGTCGATGCGTTTCGCTCCCTCGGTAAGCCCAGATTATTCTGGGGAATAACCAGCGGTTGTATTGACTCGCGGCTGAACGATTATGCCTCGATGGGACATCGCCGAAAACAAGATGTCTATAGCCCCGGCGGGGCGCTCGGCCTTCGACCCGAAAGACCACTGTTGGCATATTCAGCAAGGGCGAGACAGGCCTGGCCCGATGTCCCCATCATTTTGGGCGGCCTTGAAGCGTCGCTTCGCCGTCTAGTGCATTACGATTACATCGAAGATAAGCTAAAACGCTCCGTCCTCATCGACGCCAAAGCCGACCTGCTCATTTTCGGTATGGCGGAGCTGGCCGTCGCCGAAATCGCCCGCCGACTGAACAACGGCCAAACCATCGACAATCTCACCGATGTCCCCGGCACTGCTTTCCCTCTCAAAAGCAGTGTCCCCATCCCCCCAGACGCTGTTCACCTGCCTTCGCTTTCCCAGCAGCAGGCCGACCCCGGCGCGCCGGGGCCTGTAATGACCGCTCAACTGGACTATCAAAAGCAGGCACATCCTGATGGGCTGCCCGTTGTGCAGGAGCAGGACCCCGGCAAAATCGTTGTGATGCCGCCCGCAAGGCCGCTAACAACTGATGAGATGGACGCATTGTACGTCCTGCCCTTTACCCGCTCCTGGCATCCATCCTACGATAAGCAGGGGGGTGTACCCGCGCTCAAACCGGTTCAATTCTCAATCACCACCCATCGCGGCTGCTTCGGCGGCTGCTCTTTCTGCTCCATCTATTTCCACCAGGGAAAACTAATCTCCTCTCGCTCAATCGCCTCGCTTCTTGCCGAAGCCGAGACCATTTGTAAACATCCTGACTTTCGCGGCACTATCGTCGATATAGGCGGCCCAACCGCAAATATGTTCGGCATAAATTGCGCCAAATCGAAATCCTGTAATCGCCTCGGCTGCATATTCCCTTCGATTTGCACAAACCTGAATCTCGACTTTGGACCGTTGCTGAAAATGATGAGGGCGTTCCTCAAATGGAAAAACGCCGGTACGAAAAAAATAAACGTCTATGTCGCCTCCGGCATCCGCCACGATTTGGCCTTGCATAGTCGGGAATATATCGACCTCCTTGCCGCCCACTTCATTGGCGGTCACCTCAAAGTCGCCCCCGAGCACTTCTGTCCCCACGTCCTTTCTCTGATGGGTAAACCCTCGTTCGATTTGCTTGAACAATTCGAGGCGCGCTTTAACGATGCTTCCCGCCGGGCAGGCAAAGAGCAGTATCTTGTGCCCTATTTCATAACCGCTCATCCGGGCTGCGCAGCAGATGACGCCCTCCGCCTCACCGAATATCTCGTGTCTCGCCGTTGGAGGCCAAGACAGGTTCAGGACTTTGTCCCCATACCGCTGACGTTATCAACCGCGATGTTCGTTTCGGGCATCGATTCAAAAGGCAGGAAAATTTATGTCCCCACAGGCCGAAAAGAAAAACGCCTCCAGGCCGCTCTCTTGCAGTATTACCACCCGAAAAACGAAAAATTGGTATCCGATTTCCTCACCTCAAAGGGCCGGCGGGATTTGCTCGCCGAAATCAAACGCCTGCATACAAGGACTCACTCTGACAGGCAGGACCGTACCGATGAAAGATGGGATGGCTGATTGTATCGGCTTGCATGCACAGCCGGGTTGGCTCTATGTTTTCTTTTCCTTCATCGGCTGATTGTCCTGCTGATGTCCGGCAAAAAACTTCTGCTCTATTTGTTTCAGACCCACTAATACCACCAATGCAAGGAATGTTGAGAGAACGGCCAGTTCATACAGACCCGCCCCGCACGCCACGCCGATGCTCGCCACTAACCATATTGTCGCTGCACTCGTCATCCCGTGAACACCTGCCCTGTCGCGTATTATCGCGCCCGCCCCCAGAAAACCGATGCCCGTTACTATCTGTGCCGCGATTCTCGTGACTGAATCGCTTGTCCCCTCGGCCATGCGCCTGGACACTATGGTAAAAACTGCGGCGCCGAAACATATCAATATGTTCGTCCGCAGCCCCGCCGCCTTGCCGCTTATCTGCCGCTCTAATCCGATTGCCCCACCGAAAACTATCGCCAAAATTATCCTTATTATTTCCGCCATCGACGGCATACCTCACCTTTCTATCAGCGTCTCATCGACCTTCATACCGAAATGCCTGCCCTGAGCGAAGCCGAAGGGCCTGCCCGCCTGTTCGATGTGAGCCAAAACCTTGTCGCCCGTCTTCAGGTTTGTTATTGAAATCGCTTTGCCTTCCGGGTCAACTAACCGAATCGTCTCGGCGTTTTGCATCACAAGCGATATGGAGACGCCCTCCGCCTCCGCCTCAATCAGCATCATCGGCCTTTTCTCTATCTTGTTTCTGCCTAAATACGCAACCTGACTCTTGCCTTTGTAATCCACTATCAGCACGTCATCACCCGCCTTCAGGTCCGCAAGGTACTTTGTCTTGCCGCCCGGCGCAAGCGTGTATGCGTGAACCGCCCCGGCATTTACCCTGAAAGGCCTTGCCGCCACGTATGGATTCTCAATTGATTCCGAATGTACCAGGAAAAATCCCGATGCCGTATTACCCACCAACATCCCTTCGCCCAATCCCATCTGCGTGCACGTGTCAAGACAAGACCTGTCCCCCATCCCCAACTGCTTTGTCGCCGTTATGGTCGCCGTAACCAGCGTCACTTTCTCGCTTATTCCCGCAATTATCTCTGCGGTCTTCTTTATTTCATTCACATCGGTCGTATTGAGCAAAATCCCATCGACTCCTTTCTCAAGTATCTCGACCATTAACCTCGCCTGCTCGCTATTTTCAACCTGCACCATTATATTTTTGCCCCGCCGGGCCAACAGGTTCTCAATCGGTATTATCGTCCAGTCAAGCATCCGCAGCACAACGATTTTTTCTGCCCCAACCGCCGCCGCCTTGTCCTCATCGCCCTTGCCCGCGATATCGACAAACTCGACATCTACTCCCGGCTTTATGTCCCCATCCGCCGCGACCGTCTTTATCTTCCCGAACTGCCGAACCGTCCCTGTCTTGCCCTCCGGCAGCACCACCGCCTCTGCACCGCTCTCCAATGCAGTTGTCACCACTTCCTTCTTATATGGCACCGCATTGACCCACAGCTTCTTCATCGAATAACCTCTTTTACTTGCGACCATGTCGCATTTTTCTTATCGCCTCGAGCTGCAATAGCGCCTCTTTGTCGCGCGGGCGGTTCATTGCCTGCCTTGCCTTGATGAGCGAATCAATGGTAAGGACGCGTATGTGCAAACCACCGCCTGCGTCCACGGTCTCGCTTAGGGCCTCGACTGCCTGATAATCCCCGAGTCCCTGGACGGATCCGAGGCAATCCAACTGACCGATGTCAGTATCAAGATACAGGTTTTTGAACTGAACACAACTCTCAACCGTCAGCTTCAATTTCAGCCGCTTCGGCGTCATCCGGTGAACGGGGTGCAGGTTGCTCAGTGCCTGCTGAAGTGCCAATAGGTTGTCGGCTGAAAAATCACAGCAAATGTCGATGTCCTGTGTCACATAAGTGCATCCGTGCGCAATCCCGGCGAAACCGCCGACGAGGACAAACTTGACGTCGCCCTTAGCCAGCCGTTCAATGAGTTCCTGAAAACCGCCTTTCATATACGTTTTGACCTGCGAAGCATCCTAAATGTTTCCAGTGCAATCTGGTGTCTCCTGATGCGATCTGCCGGCGTTCGACGCAGGTTGGCTCTCAGCATCGCAATATCAATGCCATACTCAGCCGCCGCCTGTATTGCATCTCTTCGCGCCCTCGGAACGGTTTTACCCTTCGGCAGCAACACTGCCTCCGCCCCACTCTCTATGGCGGTGGTTATCAACTTTTTATCATAAGGCGACCCATTGACACACAGCTTTTTCAACGAGGTCTTGTCTCCTGCAACGGCTGCGCTGGCCAACGCTCACTTTTTCAAGAGGGTAGGCATGTCTTCACTGTAACATAAAGGTAGATTTCAGGGTGTTCTCCTGCCCCGTTCATTCGCTCCACGTTCGCACTAACCTTATAACTTGCCGCAAACCACTTGTGGAACGATTCTGTTAATCCGCGACAGACATAACCCACATGAGTTCCTCTAACAATAATCTTTACGGCCTTTGGATCAATCTTGTTTTCCGGTTCCGCCTGAAAGGCAGCTTCTTGTTCCAGCTTTATATTGGCAAGAGGTAACTGCTCCGCATAGTAACGATAGCCCTGTACATGCAGCAGGAACTCAAAGGGCGGGACGGCATTTTCAAACGTATGAATAACGGCAAAATCGTCATCCGGAAGCTTTGCGCCAGAATAACCCAAGAGAGCAAAATCTGAAATAGTAACATCCTTCTGTATTCTCAGAGAATCGAGATACTTACCGAAGTCGCCTCGCGATCTGGGGGGAAGACGCTTCATAAAAGCAAAAAGAACCTTTTCATGTATTTGCTGGTTGGCCGAAAAACCTGTATATTCCTTAAAACCCAACGATTGGGCCTTTCGGAACTCATCACTATCGAGCAAATATACAAGGTCAGCATCATCTTCATTGCGAATCAATTCCGCAACAAACATCCTTCCACGTCCCTTGCTTGGTTGTGATGTCTGCCATGAGAGCAAAAGCTTTTCAGGTTCGACTATGTGTTCTATATACCTCATATTCCGAGGGTCTTCTCAAGTAATTCCTTGCGCCTGAATATAAGTTCCATTATAAAATGCAATCTTTTCTGACTAAGACAGTACACGTCATCAGATACCGCGGTTACAAGAGGACTCATTATCTCTTCTACCTGCGACCGGTTGAAATCCAAGTGTTTCCCTATTATAGACCTGGTAGCAGGAAACTCCAGCACGAACTTTTTCATAAAGTCATAGAAGTTCAATGACTCATCTTCGTCAAGAGACCATTTCATATGGTGTCGGGCGCGACGAGGATTTGTGAGATACTTTTCAAGCCGTTCCTCATTTAGGCTCTTCTCAATATTTTTTTCGACTACCTCATAGCTGAGAGCGGTTCCATTATCGAAAGCCGGAGAAAAGCAAGGCGTCGCTTTTCTCATTGGCTGTTGTCTTACGCCTTTCACGACCAAACCCCAATTATCCTGATGGCGATCCGTGTTTCCGGTAAGACAATCCAGGGTGAATACTCCTGCCCAGTGTTCTCCAAAGCTTGGGAGATCTCTTAATAGTGAGAAATTTGCAATAGTGAGAAAGTTGTGCTGAGTTCCTTTTTGGCGGTCATAATCCTTAACCAACTGGACCATAAACTGTCCACCTTCGACATAAAGGTCTTTCTTGTCGTCATAGAACCATTCGATTAACGCTCCGTAGGTAGATTCACCAGGATTATACTTGTTGTTTAGCCCGATGTGTGTCGGTGGAACTTCAATCCCTGTAATCAGACCCATCCTGTAAGCAATAATCTCACCCCAAAACTGCCAGGGACACCACGAACGTGAAAGCTTAAAAAGATAACGAAAGTTTCTTTTTAGGCAGCTTTCTTCGACAGTTTCAGGCGAAAAGTAAGCACTCTTGTCCCTTGCCCCTTTAGGATACACACCCTCATAAGTATCGTCCATCCGCCAGTCATCAATGGCTATGGGCTTATCACATAATCTGGATTTTATATCCGCCAGGTCAGCCATTTCTTACTTCAATCACCTGGCCTGAAGCATTTTCATTGCGTCTTTGACGCTTGCGCCCTGATGAACCATTTTGCATAGTGCCGCGACCATTTTCTCAGGATTTTTGTGCTGGAAGGCGTTTCGCCCAATCGACAATCCCGCTGCGCCCGCCTTGAGCGCCGCCTCTGCCATTTTGAAAATTTCCTCGTCGCTGCCCATCTTCGGCCCGCCCGCAATCACTACCGGCACAGGGCATCCTGCCGTCACCTCCCTGAAGCTCTCGATGCTTCCCGTGTAAGGCACCTTCACAATATCCGCTCCCAATTCTGCCCCGACCCTCGCCGCGTGCTTGACATTAGCAACATCGTATTCATTTTTTATTTTCGGCCCCCTCGTGTACATCATCGCCACAAGCGGCATCTGCCAAAACATACACCGCTCGCTGACAAATCCCAATTGCCCTAACATCTCCTTATCGGTATCGGCGCCGAGATTGATATGCACCGACACCGCATCCGCGCCTAATTTGATTGCCTCTTCAACCGTGCACACTAATTCTTTTGCATTTGGGTCCGGACTCAGTGCCGTTCCGCCCGACAAGTGAATTATCAATCCCACGTCTCTGCCCGCGCCCCTGTGGCCCGCCTGAACGATGCCTTTGTGCATCAGTATTGCGTTTGCCCCGCCCTCGACGACCTTACTGATGGTCTCCCGCATATCCTCCAGGCCCGAAATCGGCCCCACCGTCACCCCGTGGTCCATTGGAATTATCACGGTCTTTCCGCTGTTTCTGTCGATTATCCTCTCTAACCGGATTCTTTTGCCTATCATATACAAACCTCCAACTGCGAACACAATCCGTCACTGTTTATGTTTTCATCTCCTTTTCCGTTCTCAATTTACTCTCACTGCCGTAAAACGCAAGCTAAAACTGATACTTTGGCATACGATGGGTGCGTCTGTCATTTGCAGGTAAATTCGTCATTGTGAGGCCTCAATAATTCATTGCAGCTTTCTCATCCTTGCCCTATCATATCGTCTGACAGTTTTAATTCTTTCGAATATCGAGTATCGAGATTATGAACCGACGTACCTTTCTCAAAACCACAGGCCTGACCGCCGCGTCGTTGTTTGTTGCTCCTGCTCTCCCCGCGATGGGGCAGGGGGGTGACATCGCCGAAAACGACATTCTCTCAGCCGCTGACTCACGAATCGAAAAACACCGCAAAGGTGACCTCGTCCTAAAGCTCACCGGTCCCGATGGCAAAATGGTCGGTCCCGGCACAACCGTCGAAATCGAGCAAGTCCGTCACAAATTCCTCTTCGGCTGCAACATCTTTGAGCTTGCCCGCTTCAAAAAACCCGCCGATAACACCGCATACTCCGAACGATTCGCCGACCTGCTGAACTTCGCCACGCTTCCCTTTTACTGGTGGTCTTATGAATCACAGCAGGGTAAACCCGATTACGCTCGAACCGAAGAAATCATCGCCTGGTGCAAAACTCACGACGTGACTGCAAAAGGCCACCCGCTTGCCTGGGCCTTCGTTGACCCAAAATGGCTCTCCGGCGCCGCGGGCGACCCAATAGAGCTTCAGCTCCGGCGCATTGATGACTGCGTTCGCCGATTCAAAGGCCAAATCAATCTCTGGGACGTCGTCAATGAGGCAACTCAATTCGACAGACCCGACTGCCTCAAAAATGCCCCCGTGTTGACCGAGGCAATCCGTAAAATCGGCGTCGGTGAATACGTCCGCAAATGCTTCAAGGCCGCACGCAATGCAAATCCTGACGCGACACTTCTCATCAACGATTATAAAACTGAGCAGGACTACGCCGAAAAAGTCATATCAAAACTTGTCGATGAATCGGGCAAACCCCTCTACGATTGTATCGGCATCCAGTCCCACCAGCACGGCGGCGCCTTGCCAATCACAAAAATCTGGGACGTCTGTCAACGATTCGCCAAATTCGATAAACCTCTCCACTTCACCGAAACCACCTTACTCTCCGGCAAACAGGGCTGGGAATTGCTCAACAAAGAACCCGAATTCAAATGGGAAAGCACCCCCGAAGGCGAAAAACGCCAGGCCGCCGATGTCTTACGATTCTACACCGTTCTGTTCAGCCACCCCGCTGTCCAGGCAATCACCTGGTGGGATTTCTCCGACCAGGGCGCCTGGCAGTCCGCACCCGCCGGCCTCCTGCGAGCTGATATGTCACCCAAACCCGCCTATGATGTGCTCAAAGACCTCATCAAAAACAAATGGTGGACTCGCGAAAAGTGCATTGTCGCCTCGGATGGGACCGTTCGCCTCCGCGCCTTCTTCGGCCAATACAAAATCTCCGCCCATTTCCCGGACCGTCCATTAACAGGGACCCTGAAATTCGATAATCCCGCCGCTAAACCTGTTGAAGTCCTCCTTATGTGAGACCGCCCCAGTATTCAGGATTCTCAACTTCTCTGTTGAAAATCCCTTGTTAACTCTTACACTACATCGGCCTATAAATCGCTATGTGAAAAATTTTTCAGAAATTCATAAGGAATAGAATCGTGGCCGAAGACCAAATCAGTTTCTATTACAAAAACGTAATGGCCGATGCAATCGGCCCCGAGCACGGCATCACAAAACAACAGCTTAACCGCCTTGCAAAAAAAATGACGCCCCTCATTCGAAAAATCAAAGCCGAAATCACAGGCCGAAAAACACGTTACGGCCTGCTCCCCTCCAGTAGAAAAATCGCCGCGAACGTAAAAAAACTCGTAGAACGCTTCAAACCCCGATGTGAAAATCTCGTCGTCCTCGGCATTGGCGGCTCCGCACTCGGCAATATCGCACTCCAAACCGCGCTCAATCCTTACCTTTACAATCTTCATAAAACTCAGCGCACAGGCCCGCGATTGTTCGTCTTCGACAATGTTGACCCGGTACAATTCGGCTCGTTCCTCGATTATATCAAACCCCGGCTCAACAAAACCGTCTTCAACGTCATCAGTAAATCAGGCCAGACCGCCGAAACCGCCGCACAGCTTATGATTATCCTAAAAATCCTCGAATCGAGATTTGGCCGCTCCACACTTAAAAACCACATCGTCGCCACCACAGACCTTCACGAAGGCACCCTTCGAAACATCGCAAAACGGATGCATTTGCCCACACTCGAAGTCCCCGATGGAGTAGGGGGGCGATTCAGCGTCCTTTCCGCAGTCGGCCTGTTCAGCGCCGCTATGTGCGGCCTCGACATTGATGCCCTCCTTAAAGGCGCCAGGGATATGAAAAAGAAAATTCTCTGCCGCGATTTCTTCGCAAATCCCGCCGCAATCAACGCCGCAATTCACTATCATTATTACAGTCGCGGCAAAAAAATATCTGTTATGATGCCCTACAGTTACCACCTCAAGGACCTCGCTGACTGGTACCGCCAGCTCTGGGCAGAATCCCTCGGCAAGCGATATGACCTCAAAGGCCGCGAAGTATATCTCGGCCCCACCCCCGTCAAGGCGCTCGGCGTTACCGACCAGCACAGCCAGGTGCAACTATATCGTGAAGGTCCCAACGATAAGATTTTCACTTTCCTCGAGGTTCAGGACTTTGGCCGAAAGCTCAAAATACCAGCTTCACTCAGGTCTGCTCCTGAACTCGCTTACCTCACAGGCGAAGACCTCGGCGCTCTGCTCAACGCAGAAAAGAGAGCCACTGAATATGCCCTGTTGGCCAGCAACCGTCCCTGCCTGACCGTTCTCTTTCCTATAGTTAATGCTTATACCGTCGGCCAGTTTATTTACCTCTTTGAGGCAACGACGTCGTTTGCCGGCGCCCTTTTCGGCATCAACCCTTATGACCAGCCCGCGGTCGAGCTTGGCAAGCAGGCGACATTTGCGCTTATGGGTAAATCGGGCGAATTTGCTCCCGGTGTCTCCTACGCCGATTTTGCCCGACAAATCCGCGACAAAACCAGAATCGACCCTCGTTATCTTGTGTGACGCTGATGTCCATCCTTTCATCCCTTGTCGCCTTATCCCGGCTCCACTTGCCCCAGGTCCGCCTCGCGTCTATGTTCGTCGTCCTGGTACTCGCCCTTGTCGCAGGCCATATCGCTGCTCACCGCCTCCGCATCCGCGAGCAATGGGCCAAAAAAATTATGACCGCTGTCCTCATATTCTTCGATGGCCCCATTGCCCTTCTTACAATTTGGCCCATTCAACTCACTGGCGAGCTTGTCTGGCTGCCCACAATCGGCCTTGTCCTTATGCTCGTCCTGACCGCCTTGTCATTTCTCGTTTTCCGCCCGGACCGCTTTGACCCTGAAACTCGCCTCACACTCATTATCGGCAGCGCCTTTTCCAACATCGGTTACACTGGCGCCGCCTTCGTCTGCTATGCCCTCTTCGGCGCAACAGGCCTCGCTATGGCCAACATCTACCTCCTCTTTTCTGTCCCCGCCTTCTACATCTTCGGCCTGCCCATTCTCAAGGCACGCGAGCTTCGCTCCCAAAATAATCCCCCAAAACTAAACCTTCGTTTCATTCTTGACCCCCGCTGCCTTGCTATGCCCGCCACAATCGCCGCTATCATTCTTAATCTGGCCGGCGTTAAACCAGTCGCCTTCCTTACAAAATTCTATATCGTCGATGTCCTTGTTTATATCGGCGCTGCAATGGCGTTCTTTGCCATCGGTATGCAGGTTAATCTCTCCCGCCTGAAAACCTATCTGGGCCTCTATCTTCCCGTAGCCGCTATAAAATTCATCCTAACCCCGGCCCTGGCCGCCCTGTTTATCTGGCTTCTGCTGCTTTCAGGTCAGCACTTGACCGACCCGCTCGCAGAAGTCATAATAGTCCTGTCGGCCGCACCCTGTGCCGTCCTGATGGTCACTATGAGCAGCGTCTTTGACCTTAACGGCCCTCTTGCTGGCGCTCTTTGGGTCGTCACTATGGCTATCTTTGCCGTGGCGGTTGTCCCTGTGTTCTTTTTTGTCTTTGCATAAAAGGAAATCGGCTATGAACTATGCAATGATTATGGCAGGCGGTACCGGTAAACGGCTGTGGCCCCTCAGCCGCGCTAAACGTCCTAAACAGGTCCTCAAGCTCTTTGAAGGTAGCACCCTCCTGCGACTTTGCTTCGAACGCTTGTCGCCCTTCTTTGACGCAAGAAACATCATTGTCCTGACCAATGCCGGCTACGCCGATGCCGTCCGCGAATCCGTCGCCGGTCTGCCTTTCAGCAATGTTATTGCTGAACCCGTCGTCCGAGACACCGCAGGCGCTGTCGGCCTCGCCGCTTCCGTCCTCGCCAAATTCGACCCCGATGCCACTATTGCAGTTGTCACCGCCGACCAGATTATCGAGCCGGCATCCGTCTTTCAGCAGGTCATCAAGGATGCACTCACCTTCGTCAATGACAACCCTGACTGTATGATTACCTTCGGGATAAAACCCACCTTCCCAAGCACTCAGCTCGGCTACATAAAGTGTGGCGACCCTCGTAAATGCCCTCGCTGCAAAAATGAAATTTACTCCGTTGAATCCTTCAAAGAAAAACCCAATGAAAAAACCGCCCAGCAGTATCTTGCAAAAGACATCTACTTCTGGAACTCCGGTATGTTTGTATGGAAAGCAAAAACCATCCTCGCCAACCTCGATAAGTTCCAGCCGGATACCACCGAACCCCTGCGAAAAATCCAGGCCGCCTGGGATGGCCCAGCTCAGCAGAAAACTCTCGAAGAATGGTTCCCGAAACTCCCCAAAATCAGCATTGATTTCGCAGTTATGGAAAAAGCCGACAACGTCTTTGCCATTAAACTCGATTGCCGCTGGCTCGACCTCGGCTCCTTCGCTGCTCTCGCTGACGTCATCAGCTCCGACAAAAACAAAAACATCGTCGTCGCCGCCAAAAGCGAGCTCCTCGATTGCAAAAACAGCATACTTGTCACCGAAGACCAGCAGCACCTTATCGCCGCAGTCGGCCTCGATAACGTCGTCGTAGCTCACAGCCCCGATGCAACCCTTGTCTGTCATCTCGACCAGGCGCATCGCCTCAAAGAATTGCTCGAACTAATTGAAAAACACGGCGGCGAAAACTTCCTGTAAAACTCCTTTATCGAGTATCGTAACCAGAGCCCCGAACGTAAGTGAGTGGGATATTTATCAGAGCCCCGAACGTAAGTGAGGGTTTGTTTAGCCCCCAGGCCTGCCTGGGGGTTACGAATATCGAATTATATGCGTTACTTGGCAATCGATTTTGGCAGTAAAAACACCGGCCTGGCCCTGTGCGACCAGAGTGAAACCATTGCCTCGCCGCTCACGGTGCTGCCCACAGACAAGAACCTCATCGAGAAAATCGCCGACATCGTCAAAAAAGAAAATGTCGAGGCCATCGTCGTCGGCCTGCCTCTGAATATGGATGATTCCCACGGCCCTCAGGCTCAGTTCGCCAGCCGTTTTGCTGAACGGCTCAGGCCTGCCGTCAATGTCCCCATTTGTTTTCAGGATGAACGGCTCTCCACTTTCGCTGCCGAACAGAAAATCGCCGGCCTGGAACTGCCAAAAAAAATGAGGCGGCGAAAACTCGACTCCCTCGCCGCCGCTGAAATCCTCCAGGCATTTATCGACTCAAAACGTTCAAAATGATTCTTTGACCACTCGAAGCCAAAACTCCTGATGCTCCGGCAGCTCCTCTAAAAATTTCACCAATGGCTCCTATATCATTGACCACGGAGAATGCATATTCTCGTCCGCTGCAAGCGAATGGTCTAAGAAGCTTTCCTCATCGTCAAAATCACTTCTTTATGCATTCGTACTTGTAATTGTTTACCAGCGCCAGTATTTGAAGGCGGCGGTAAATATCTGTGCTTATCTGGTAAATCCCTCTCTTCCACATCTTCCAATTCAAGACCATGATGCTCTGACAACCTCTTGATTACCTGTGAGTTCTTGATAAAAACCCCTTTTAGGGTAGAGTCGCCGGTTACAAATATCGCATTCCCTCCTGGCTTGATCACTCTCGCAATCTCACAACAGACCGAGTCCATATCAAGAACATACCGTATGAGAAACCCCTTCTCTCTATTAGGTAATCTCTCTACATTACCAGCATTCTCTAACGCATTTATGATGTGGCTTTCTTCAGGCACAACCCCTTTACTTTCTGCTCCGATGTTCGTTGCTCTCAGGTTTCTTAACTTTCTAATACTGTTCTTCATCCACACAAGCGACAATCTGTGTCCTCTCAAGTAGTCAATAGCATTAAGATATGGCGGTGATGTTATAACAAGGTCAAAGAAGTTGTCTTTATAATTCAATTTTCTGGAATCGCCGCACACAATTCTAGCTTTTGGTCGTCTGTGCTTAACGCCAGAAAAAGGGTTTCCTTTTACGACCTTTTCTGCTGCCTTCATAAATATTTCAAATGCCGTAACCGGCGCCTTATTGCAAACTCTGTGAGGACGACTATGCGATACATCCATAGCAAGGGACACGCCCGCCTTTTTCGTTATTATCATTCTAGAAAACGCTGTCCACAGAAACATTTTCAGGTTCTGGTCACGCACTAGGGAGATATGTTTGCTTAATCCTGCTAATTGTTTTCTGTTCTTCAAATCGAACCAATATCGAACAAAATTTTTAGTTTCGTCATCGGCACAAGACGGATATGCTTCTTTTGACTTCAACATCTTCGCTGTTTTTTTCGCTCTTTCTAATACGTCTCTTGCCTTTGATAGAAATTTGTCTTTGTCTAAATCACCGCACCAGGCATTTGCAATAATAACTGCAAGAGGGTCTCTATCAACTCCATAGGCAATATGCCCCTTTGCTCTTGCTACGACCAGCGTGGTTCCTGAACCTGCCATAGGATCAAGTATTCTCAATGGCGGATTATTATCCGGCAATCTACCCCATACAATGGATGGTGCCATTCTCGCGGGAAAAGGATGAACCGATTTTATATTTAAAATCATATTTTATAAACCTTTTAAGAAACTTTTTTGAGTTTCTGTTTCAGGATATTTTTCTGCTGCCGCTTTGATTCTTTCGAGCACAATATCAGGTTTTTGCCTGAGCTCAACTGTGCCGTTATCTCTGCAAAAAATACATTCTGGTGCCATACCTTCTAAAGCTTTGCAAATTTTAATAACGTATTCTTTTGCATAATCTATACTTCTTTGTTCTAGCCCCATTACCACAACTCCAAACTCGACGCTTTCACTTGGCCTTTTATTCTGCCTTTCCCAAATGACTTCGAGAACTTCTTTATATTTCGGCTTGTCGGTTGCTTTTCCTTCTAATTTATCAATCCAATTTTTGCAATCTTCGGGCATACGGCACTCTATAAATAAATTTCTTATTTCAGCCGGTCCAATTCTTTTTAATGGTCTTAATTTGACAAGATGTGCCAAATCTACGATTTTTATGATAGTAATAGTTTTTCCTGTTTGTTCATTATCTTGTTGTATTTCTTTAGCAAGTGCGGTTCCATCGCCTGGGAAATCAGGGCCAACTACAATGGCATGATCACAATTGTACTCTTTTCTGTGTCTTGCTATGGCTGAAACGTGAACTGCACTATTAGATACCTTTGCATCTTCTTTTTCTTTGCTTTTCGCCTCGAGACTTACACTGTATCGTTGCGGTTTTCCATCTTTATCAACTCCTAACACCGCTGTTGCTTGTCCGTCCGGTTTGCCTTTTCCTCCAATCCGAACAGATTCAAATCCCATGCTATTAAAAGCCCCAACAATTTCGTCCTCTAAATCTTTGGCATTGGTGGAAGCATCTAAAAGAGCTTGGGCCACAAGAAAAGCATTTCTTTTCCTTGTGGATTTTGCCAATGTTCTTAATAACTCATCTCTTAGATCCATAATCGAATTTACGGTACCTTCGTCGATATCGATTTGATATAAATTAGCTTCCAGCAAAACCTCTGACATTGCCAGTAATTCGAGAGGCAGATTTTTCTTAACATCCTCATACTCATCAAGAAAGTGAGCAACAAAAGGATGAAATATGTTTATCAAGAGTGTTCCAGATTCAATATCAAATACAGCTACTCTATCTTCTTGCGATAATTCTCTTAATTCGGTTTTCTGGATTAAATCTTCTTTTTCGTAAAGCTCATTAAGATAGTCGTCTTTTTGTTTTTTGGTTAAATTGAGTGGATACTTCAGATATCTAGGCGAAGCTTTTCCATCAAATGCTCGTGAAAGTAAACTTACCAAGGGTTTTTGCGTTAAGCTATAAGGTGTTGTTTTTATCGCCTTGGCAAATTTGGCTCCCGGACTGAGCTCTTCTTCTCTTTTTGTCCACTCCCTTCTTGCAACATTAAATAATGCCTTGAGAACATTACGAACGTTTTGGACTAACTCACCTTCACGGACACTTTCGCGTGATGATCGTAATTCATCATCTAATTGGTCTGCGTATATAACCGCCCTGAACCTTGAAAAAGTTCCATGGCTTAATTCGTTGCTGCCAATCCCAAAATGCTCATCATCTTCATTAATTAACCTGTTTAGCACATAAACAAAAAACCCATTACTACGGCCAGCTATATCACTAGATTTTCCTGTATCTAACCGATCTTCGAATAGTTCTATATATCCTGATAATCTGCCAATAATAGTTGATGCTAAACCATATCGATATTCTGATTTATTCGAAGCACTTTCGTCTTTATTTGCAACTAAATCATCAACGCCTGTTTTTTCAAGATCGTCTTCTGTGATGTCTTTACCAATGACCCATTTCTTGCACGCACCCTTTAATTTTTCAGATTCAACTTCATCGCCATTAACAAAAAGCTTGAAATCGTCTCGCAGAGGCATTGCGGTAGACAGAACCCATCTAAGTCGTCCTATCCGTAAATTTGTTATCATATCTTTTTTGAGACTTGACATTATGGCTACCGTCCAGTGTTTAGTCGCACCTTTGCCAAACAACTTAAGCGCCTTATATCCTTTTTTCGATCCGCTAATCCATGGAGACAACGCTTGTTGAACTTCCCTTTGAGTTAATTCTCTAAATGGTATTTCCACTTTTTCTTTGTCCTGTGTTTCAAAAACTCCGGAATTAGAATCACTTGGAATCTTCTGATAATCCATTGAAGCTGAATAATATTTCCCATCCTTTTTGCAGATATGTGTTAATCGATTAGCCAAAACATAAGTTGCAAGTTTTCCAATACCAAATTTCCCAATTTGTTTTCTGCGACTTTTTGATATTCGGTTTATTTTGCTGCGCCCAATAATCCAATGTTCCTTCAATCCTTTGTAATCCATACTATTGCCATCGTCTATAATGGCAATGCTCGCATCGGGAGAGTGTAAGTCTGCTGATAAAACGACGTGAACATTGTGAGCATCTTCATCGAAGGCGTTGCATACTAATTCCTCAATTGCCTTATTAGGACTTGCATAAAGGCCCTCGGAGAACAATTGTATGATGCGATAACTAATCGTAACTTCGATAGTTTTCTTTTGTTTACCTATATCATAAAAATCTGCCATAACCTATTCTTTCCTATACAACCTTAAACTCTTCCGTTTTCCCGCCAAACCAATTTATCCGCTGTAGGCGAGGTGGACTATAAATCCTCATTTATCCCGCGTCGATCCTGTCCTGAGCGGAGTCCGGCTACGCCGGACGGAGTCGAAGGATACCTCCCGCGCAGATACCAATAATCAATTATCGATAATCAATCCCTCCTCGTGTACGCCTTCTTCGCCGCCTCCAAAACCGCCTTCACAGGCACACTACATCTCTCCGCCGCACGTGCACAATCCGCAAATTCCGGCTTGGCGTTGACAATCTTGCCTCGCCACCTGCCCACCTTAATCCGTATATCCCCATATTCCGTCTTTGCAGTAACAAATTCTCGCGCCAGTTTGCTCCTCTGCAGCATCTGTCTTCTTATTCCGAACGTCAGTCCCGCCTCAAAAATAATTTGCTCAATTCTTTGCACACTCCCCGGCTCGCAGATGACCGACATCTTCACGGCAGGGCGGTTATGCTTCATATTGATTGCCGATGTGAACACGTCCAGCGCGCCGTTCTCAAACACACTATCCATCACGCAAGCCACCACCTCGCCGCTCACGTCGTCAATATTCGTCTCAAGCAGACATACCGTATCGGCGTTTGCCTCTGCGTCGCAGCCCGCCTCGCCCACAATCAGCCGAACAACGTTCGCAAACTCCTCGCAATCGAGCGTCCCCGCTCCGTATCCTATTGTTGTTACCTTCATCGCAGGCAGCTCACAGAAACCCTCGGCAATGGTTGTCAGAATCGCAGCCCCTGTCGGCGTCAGCAGCTCCTTGTTAATCGGCCCCCCAGCCGCCGGCACTCCCTTTATAAGTTCCGCCGTCGCCGGCGCAGGCACAGGCAGCCGACCGTGTGCAACCTTCACCGTCCCGCCTCCAACGCTCATCGGCGAACAATACACCTTCTCTATCCCTAATGCCTCCAGCCCAATCGCCGCCGAAACAATATCCACTATCGAATCCACCGCACCGACCTCGTGAAAGTGAATCTTCTGTGGTTTCGTTCTATGCACTTTCGCCTCCGCCTCCGCCAGCCGTTTGAATATCGCTATCGCTGTCTTCTTTGCCTTGTCCCCTATCTTGCTGCCGCTGATGATTGCAGTTA
>Ga0315291_10000145_pt1 | contig 83493 bp, 81 predicted proteins | sample YL17G12_20_MG_FD_203070 | JGI IMG/M metagenome (GOLD analysis project Ga0315291, IMG submission 203070) | Sediment microbial communities from Yellowstone Lake, YNP, Wyoming, USA - YL17G12_20 | ecosystem: Environmental > Aquatic > Freshwater > Lake > Sediment | place: USA: Wyoming | collected... | reverse complement strand
CCTCTGGCCAAATAGATGCTTATCAGGTCTCTTTCCTCGATACTGAGATGCTTGAACTTTCTTGCCACTTTGAGTACCTCCTGCTGACATTATACCCAAAGTGGTGCATTTGCTTATGGAACTGAGGGTGTTATAATATCGTTTCGGGATTAAATATGCGTTCAAGAAATATCACGATCATCATGCTGTTGTTATGCGCGTTCTTCCTGGCCGGCTGCCAGACCACGCTTACCGTGCGCAATGCTTCCATAAAGGAAATTATACCCGCCTTCAAGGATTATGTGGGAATACATGGTTACGCGCTGACTTACCAGAACGAAAAGACAGGATCGTATCATGTGGATATGGGCGATGTTTACATGTCCGGCATCACATCCGCGACAAAGTCCAAATCCACGGTCCAGTACAATCCTTCTGCCGGGTCCGGCCAGGCAATGACCGCTTATGAACAGACCAGCTGGAACTCCGTGAACGATCCCGCGCGCTACGTGCAGGCCACCGCAGCAGTAAGCATCAGCCAGAAGGGCGAAGATGTTGCGATCTTCATCGACACCAATGACGCGGGCGGGACATCCCTTAATGACATTAAGGATTACATTAAGAGCCTTGGCTATACTGTTGATTAAAGGGGAATGAACATGAAGTTAAAGATAATTATGGTTTTATTGGCGGTACTTGTAATCGAAAGCAGCATGGCGATCGCGGAGGTGCGCACTTACCGCCAGTTCAAGGATGTTTCCGTTAAGGAGGATGGTAATGTGCGCCAGTCGGGCGGAAAGGGAGACCTTTTCGAGTATCAATACAGCGTTGATTACAAGACCAAAACGATCACAAGGATAAAAATGAGGCGGCTTGATGAAGACAGCGCAAAAGATGATTCAACGGTTTACGATATCACGGGGACGAAAAAAGTTTATGGGAGCGAAGCGGGCAGGGGAGGAAAGATGATAGTCGCAGTATCAAAAGATGGAAGCGAGATATTGGAGCTAGGCAGCAAGTTCGCTTTCTCCACGCGCACAAGCCCGTTCTCACAGGTCATCACAGGGGTCTATAAACGGATCTACAATAAGGACGACAACACGCAGCACCTCAATAAATGTGACTGATCCCCCCCCATCCCATTTTACTTCTGGATTGAAATTTATCTCGGTATCTTACGATAAACATACAGGAGAAAGAATGTCATGGGTGAATTATATATACCAAGAGTTCATGGCGCGGGCAGAGGCCCTGTGTGGAATTCAACAGTTTTCATGAACAAGCTGAGAGGCCGTCATGCGCAGCTGAATGCAGCATCCCATCGGATCATGCAATTTGGCTTTACCGACCTTTATAGGGGAAGGCGGGCAAACTCGAATGTTTTTCTTCCTAGAGCTACCGTAGAATATAACACCTCAAGGGTCGTTGGATTGAAAATTGGAACGGTTGTATTGGTCATTGACAGGGGCCTGGGGGATTATTTGATCGGCATACCGGATGATGATCTGCGTGTTGACAGAAAGTATGTTCACATGAACATGAGAGACGGTGCCCCTTTTATCATAGGGACGCTCTCCCCGGACACGGCTCCCATTAGGAAGGTCTTGCCTTACAATTTTCCCGCGTATGCGTGTGCTGTTACCCCCAAAGGCGGTACTCTTTTATTTGAGAACCTGGATTCGAGCGGAAAAAGCATTGTCAGGGTAGTTTTCAGGCTTTATAAGGAGCACATGTTGCCAAAATATGAAATTGAAGATGCGATAGTCTACAACGACAGGCTTCTTAAGCAGATAGAAAGGGACGGGTTGTGGGGAAGGTATGCGGATGGCACGGGAGTACCGGGACATAGCAGACCGGATTATTGTGAAGTTCCTACCAATTTCTTCATTCACATTTCAACGGGAGGAAAGATACTGGAGTGTAATGAAGGAGCAAAAGAGGAGCATTTCGTTTTCTGGCTTACAAGGAACCTGGACAGGACAGTTGAATTAACGGGATATAAACAAAAAGGGGAAGGCAATCCTGACAATAACATGTTCAGCGATACAATAGAACGGTCCATGCCCCCGGAATATATAATCGACATACTCCTGCGATCGCTTGACAGATATAATCTGCCCTTCCTGAGAATGCACATCAATTAATTTGAAGAAGAATTATATTCCTGATATACTTTACGCCTGTTATGATAAGAAAAGCAAAGATCAGCGATGTAAAGGAAATACATTCGCTTGTAAATCAATACGCGGAGCAGGACCTGATGCTCCCCCGGTCGCTGAACAATCTTTACGACAATATCAGGGATTATTATGTTGTTGAGATCGACGGAAAGGTTAAGGGCTGTGTCGCGCTCAACATCGTCTGGGATGACCTTGCGGAGATAAAAGCTCTGGCGGTGGATGAATCCGAAAGAGGCAAAGGGTGGGGGAAGAAGCTGGTTGAAACCGCCCTTAAAGAAGCAAAGGAGCTGGGCATCAAAAAAGTCTTCGCGCTTACGCTGATCAAGGATTTCTTCAATAAGCTTGGATTTAAGACAGTACAGAAGCGCAGGCTGCCCCAGAAGATATGGGGCGAGTGCATCCACTGCATCAAGTTCCCTGATGAGTGCAACGAGATCGCCGTAATTTACGAATTCAATGGAGAAGGGCATGCCGCGGGAGCGAAGTAGAAAAGTCCCGAAGATGCGCATGTGGGGAATGCCTTCCACCAGGAAAGTTGCCACTCAGGTGATACAATCCAAGAAGAACAAGCTGAAGAAGAGGCCCGTTCAAAAAGAACTCCTGAGGAAAGAACTTAAACAGATCTAGCCGAAAAATACCTTGGCTATATCGAACAGCCCTTTATCCACTGTTTTTAAAGTGCCAACTGCAGCTTCAAGTGGCACGGCAACTATCTTATTTCCCTGAAGCGCTACCATTTTGCCCCAGTCTTTTTTCGCAACAAGGTCAATTACCGCGATGCCGAACCTTGTTCCCAGCACCCTGTCGAACGCAGTGGGGGAGCCGCCTCTTTGAATGTGGCCGAGAACGGTCGCTCTTGTTTCAAATCCGGTGCGCTTTTCGATCTCTTTTGCAAGCGCTTCCCCGATGCCGCCCAGCTTGACATGACCGAAGTTATCCAGCTCTTTGCCTTTTGTTATGAAAGAATTGGTGTCTTTTGGAAGGGCGCCCTCGGCGGCAACCACTATGCTGAAATTCTTTCCCCTGGCATGGCGCCTTTTGATAAGGGTGCAAACCTCTTCAATATCGAATTTTTCTTCGGGAATAAGTATCACATCGGCGCCTCCCGATATCCCGCCGTAAACGGCTATCCAGCCGGCATGACGGCCCATTACTTCCACAACCATTACCCTGTCATGGGACTCAGCAGTTGTGTGCAGCCTGTCGACAGCTTCCATGACAATGTTGACCGCAGTATCAAAGCCAAAAGTAAAATCAGTGGCATTAAGATCATTATCGATCGTCTTTGGGGCGCCAACTACAGGTAGTCCCATTTTTGCGAGCTTGTTCGCAACGCCAAGCGTATCCTCGCCGCCGATGGCGATCAGAGCGTCCAGCTTTAATACCTTGAATGAATTGGCAACCTTATCATATCCTTTATCGATCTTTGATGGATTTGTCCTGGAAGTTCCAAGGATCGTTCCTCCTCTTTGCAGGATGCCTGATACCGAGCGGAGGTCAATAGTTTCCGCATCGGGTTCGATCATGCCAGCCCATCCTTTTTTTATACCGAGTATCTCATAGCCGTAATGTTCTATACCTTTCCTTACAGCGGCCCTTATCACAGCGTTCAGTCCCGGGCAGTCACCGCCGCCCGTAAGCATCCCGACCCTCATCATAATATTTTCCTCCCCCTAATTAAGCTTTGCCGGCTGAACCGAGAACATTTATGTTCTTATGTTTATAGAGTTCTTTCAGCGCGTCCCTGGCAGGCCCGAGGTATTTCCTCGGATCGAACTCCTCAGGCTTATCGATGAATACTTTCCTGATCGCCGCGGTCATTGCAAGTCGGCCGTCAGAATCTATGTTGATCTTGCATACCGCGGACTTTGCGGCTTCCCTCAGCTGAGTCTCGGGTATTCCGATCGCGTCCTTCAGTTTTCCGCCCATGGAATTGATCAGTTTTACCAGGTCCTGCGGAACGGAAGATGAGCCATGGAGCACAATCGGGAACCCGGGAAGCCGCTTTTCTATCTCGTGTAGTATATCAAGTCTGATCTCCGGCTTCGTGCCCGGCTTGAACTTGTATGCTCCGTGAGATGTGCCGATCGAGATCGCCAGAGAATCGACGCCTGTCTTTGAAACGAAGTCTTGAACCTCCGACGGTTGCGTATACGTATGTTTTTCAGCTTTCACTTCATCCTCGATCCCCGCCAGCACTCCGAGTTCGCCTTCCACCGAGACATCATATTTGCGCGCGTATTCAACCACTTTCTTCGTCAATGCCGCGTTCTCCGCATAGGGAAGATGGCTTCCATCGATCATTACGGACGAAAAACCGTACTCGATGCAGGAAACGCAAAGCTCATATGTGTCTCCATGGTCAAGGTGAAGACATATGGGAATGTTGGATTTAAGGTCTTTTCTTGTCATCTCAACCGCGCCCTGCGCCATGTACCTCAGGAGCGTGGCGTTCGCGTATTTCCTTGCTCCGCTTGAGACCTGGATTATCACAGGCGAGTTGGTCTCAGCGCAGGCCATCATTATTGCCTGAAGCTGTTCCATGTTGTTGAAGTTGTATGCAGGGACCGCGTAGCCCCCGCTTACTGCTTTCTTGAACATTTCCTTTGTATTGACCAGGCCAAGGTCAGTGAACTTTACCATTTACATCTTCCTTTCTAGTATTTGATTATCTTGGCGAAAGACTCTGCTTCCAGGCTTGCTCCGCCAACCAGCGCCCCGTCGATGTTCTTCTGATTCATCAGTTCAGATATATTCTCAGGCTTTACGCTGCCGCCATAAAGTATCCTTAGCCCGTCTGCTACATCCTGGCCGAACATGTTCGCCACGGTTTTCCTTACATATATATGTACTTCCTCTGCCTGTGCAGGCGTTGCCACTTTACCGGTCCCGATCGCCCATACGGGCTCATACGCGATCACTAGCTTTGCCGCGGATTCTTTTGACAGGCTGCCAAGGCCTTCCCTTATCTGTTTTTCATTTACCGCAAAAGTCTTTCCTGATTCCCTTTCGGCAAGCATTTCGCCAACGCACACGATCGGGGTAAGGCCAGCTTTGAGCGCGGCATGTATCTTCTTGCCGACAGTTTCATTTGTTTCGTGGAAGTACTGCCTTCTTTCAGAGTGGCCGATTATCACGTAAGTGCAGCCCGTGTCTTTTATCTGTCCTGCGGAGATTTCTCCCGTAAACGCTCCTTTTTCTTCCCAGTAGAGGTCCTGGGCGCCAACTTTGATATTTGAACCTTTAACGGCATCGCATACGGCCTTGAGACAGGTGAAAACGGGGCAAACGATTATTTCTCTGTCAGAAATCCCGGATACTTTGGCTTTTAAGTCGTTCACGGTAGCAACGGATTCCTGGATCGTCTTGAACATCTTCCAGTTGCCCGCGATTATCGGTTTTCTCAAAAACGAACCCCTTTCTAATCAGGATGCCGGAGGAAGAACGTAATGGGTATTTCTTCCCGCGCCCTGCGCCTCGACTAATTTTTTATCAGCAAGAAGCGTAAGTTCAATGTGCGCGGTCTTGTGTGATATGTTGAAAGCTTCCCTGTATTCCCGGTTGGTGATGGCGCCGTGTTCCGTGATGAATTGAAGAGCCCTTTTCTGGCGCTTGTTCAGGTCCTTTCCCGCCCACGGGCTTTTGATCTCCTCTTCCTCTGATTCCCTCGCCGGCCTCGATATGTTGCCGTCCCTCAGGTAGCAGATCTCGTCAGTTTTGTATGGTTTTTCATCGCCTTCATTGATTGTTATTACGAGCACCTTTTTTGATCCCTGCTCAAAGATCTCAATGTTGGGGGTTATGGCAGGCACGCATTTTTCCTTGCCGATCATCATGAGCTTGTCAATGGTGCCTTCTTCAATATCAACACCCATCAGGTGCTTGTTCTTGTCGTCGATCCCAAGTATCAATTTGCCGCCGTCAGAATTAGCGAACGCGACATATTCTCTCGCGATGTCATCCGGGGACGGGATGACCTTGTCAAACTCCACCTGTTGGCCCTCTCCCTGATTGAGGAGTTGCACTATTTCTTCCCAAGTCATGACTGGAATATATCACAGTGCGTATCTATTTTCAAGTTAGCGGTGTAGTCGGTTTCGACGACAGATGACGGGAATCGCTACAACAACCCCCTTTGTGCTTCGCACATCTCCCCCTTAGTAAGGGGGAGATAAAGAGGGGGTTCATGGCATGAAACTTGCTATTAATGATAGTAAAAATGCTTAAAGACATATTAGATTTATTATTTCCTCCACGGTGCATCGCCTGCTCAAAACCGGGCCAAGAAATTATCTGCGGTGAATGTTTGCGCCAAATAAATTATCTTAAGCCGCTTATTTGTTCTGTTTGCGGCAAACCCAAGGATCGATATTTTCAGGGAGCACTGTGTGAAGACTGTTCTAAAAATAAACCCGCGTTCACATTGGCCAGGTCAGTCGCTTTGTACGAAGGCGTTCTTAAGGAGGCCATCCATAAATACAAGTTCAACTGCAAAAAAGGCCTTTCGGATCCGCTTGGCCGGCTGATCGCCGAGCACTTGAAAGGGAGCGATATCCCGATCCGCGATATTGATATTGTTATCCCGATCCCTTTATCAAGGCAAAGAGAGCGGGAAAGGGGATATAATCAATCAATGCTTTTGGCTGAAGTTGTTTCAAGGGAATTCCAGGTTAAGCTTGACGTTACATCGCTTAAAAAGATAAAGGACATAAAGCCTCAATTCGAACTTGCTCGCGCAGAAAGACTTGTGAACATAAAAGGAGCATTTGTTTCTTGCGAGATTTCAAATTTGAACGTTCTCGTTATTGATGATATCTATACTACCGGGGCTACGGTTTCAGAAGCTGTTTCAGCTTTGAAGGTCGCGGGCGCGAAAAACGTGTATGTGCTGACCCTGGCACGAGCAGTTGAGGATTGATCAAAATAGGTATATAATTTGCCTATCAAGGAGGGGCTATTATGCATGTAATAGTTCAAGGTCATAAGATCGATGTCACGGGTCCGCTGAGGGATTATGCCGAGAAAAAAGTGGGCAAGCTTGACGAGTTTTTTGGCAATATCCAGAAAGCGGAGGTCACGCTCGAAGTAAGGAACAACGATGACCAGTTCAGGAATAATGTCGCGGAGATCACTGTGTGGACGGCGGGCAAGATATTAAGGGCCACGGACGGAGCCTCCGACATGTATGCTGCGATCGACCAGGTATATGCAAAGCTTGAGCGCCAGATAGAAAAACACAAGGAAAAGAAGGGACATGAGATGAAAAGGCAGAGAGAAAAATCAAAGGAGCGTGTTAGAGAAATGATGGCTGAAAACCTGAAACCCAAGGAGCCTGTTGGTAACGTGATAGTAAAGGTAAAGCGATTTGCCATGACGCCGCTTACGCCCGAGGATGCTGCCCATGAAATGGAGATCCTTGGCCATGACTTCTATATGTTCCTCAATTCAAAGACCAGCGAAGTGAATACGATATACAGGAGAAGCACCGGGAATTACGGGCTGATCGAACCAGAACTCCAGTGACCGACTGATCCCAAAGGGGAGGTAAGCAACTTTATGATTGCTTATCTCCCTTTTGTTTTGCGGGAAACATTATGCCTATAAAATGGTTATTAAGTCTTATAAGCGACACGAACGAGAAAAAGATCAAATCTCTTGATCCTCTGGTAGCTAAGATAAATCAACTTGAACCGGCCATGAAGGCTTTGGGCGATGAAGAGCTTAAAGCAATGACCGCCCAGTTCAAGCAAAAGCTTTCCGGGGGCGCGAAGCTTGATGAAATACTTCCCGAAGCTTTTGCTGTGGTCCGGGAAGCCTCGGTGCGCACCACAGGACTGCGGCACTTCGATGTTCAGCTGCTGGGAGGCATGGTGCTCCATCAGGGAAAGATCTCCGAGATGAAGACAGGGGAAGGGAAAACACTTGTTGCCACGCTGCCCGTTTACCTTAACGCGCTTGAAGGCAAAGGCGTGCATGTTGTCACCGTAAACGATTACCTGGCCAGGCGCGACAGCGAATGGATGGGCCCGATATACAGGTTCCTGGGCCTTGAGGTAGGGCTGATCCAGCACGATATGGACTATGATGGCAGAAAGCGCGCATACGCGGCCGATGTCACTTACGGGACCAATAACGAGTTCGGCTTCGATTATTTAAGGGACAACATGGCGGTGCACATCGATCAGTGCGTTCAGAGGCGAATGAATTACGCGATAGTTGATGAAGTTGACAGCATACTGATAGATGAAGCAAGAACGCCGCTCATAATATCGGGGATGACGGAGGAGAACATAGACGGATATTACAAAGCGAACGATATCGCGAAAAAGCTGGTAAAAGGATCGGATTTCACCATTGATGAAAAGACAAAGAACGCGGTCTTAACGGAGATCGGCAACAAAAAATGTGAAAAACTTCTGGCGATCGAAAGTTTATTCGATATTGCCAACATGGAGATGGCGCACCAGATAATACAGTCATTGAAAGCGTGGCATCTTTACAAGCGCGACACGGATTATGTGGTAAAAGACGGGGAAGTGATAATCGTTGATGAGTTCACCGGACGCCTTATGATCGGGAGGCGCTACAGCGACGGCATGCATCAGGCAATAGAGGCAAAGGAGAATGTGACGATACAGCAGGAAAGCCAGACGCTTGCCACGATAACCTTCCAGAACTATTTCAGGATGTACGGAAAGCTTGCGGGAATGACAGGGACAGCGAAGACGGAAGAGGGGGAATTCTGGAAGATCTACAAACTGGAGGTCATAGAAGTCCCCACCCACAAGCTCATGGTAAGAACGGACCAAAATGACGTCATATATAAGACGAAAAAAGAAAAATTCAAGAACGTCTGCGACGAGATAGCAGGCCTTCACAAATCCGGAAGGCCGGTCCTTGTGGGTACGGTCTCCATAGAGCACTCGGAACTTATAAGCGAGATACTCAGGAGGCGTGGTATTCCGCACAACGTTCTTAACGCCAAACACCATGAGAAGGAAGCGGAGATCATCGCAAAGGCGGGACAGAAAAGCTCGGTAACCATCGCGACGAACATGGCGGGAAGGGGCACGGACATAGTCCTTGGCGAAGGCATCGCTTCGATGGGAGGCCTGCACATTATCGGTACAGAGAGGCATGAATCAAGAAGGATCGATAACCAGCTGCGAGGAAGGTGCGGAAGACAGGGGGATCCGGGGTCTTCCAGGTTCTATGTGGCGCTTGAAGATGAACTAATGAAACTTTTCGGAAGTGACCGCATAGCCGGCGTGATGGAGCGGCTTGGCATGGAGGAGAACGTTCCGATAGAACATCCGCTCATTACAAGGGCAATAGAGAATGCCCAAAAGAAAGTGGAGCAATATCACTTCAACATCAGGAAACAGGTTCTTGAGTACGATGATGTGATGAATAAGCAGAGGGAAGCAATATATCAGCTGAGAAGGCGGATCCTTGAGGGCAAGGAGCTGAAGCAGAAGGCATTTGAAATGATGGATCAGCTGATAAAGAACTATACGGATATTTTCATTCCAGAAAAGTCGTCAGAGTGGGATATTGACGGTTTATCAAAGGCGCTTGGAGAAATATTGCCGATAGATTACGGCAAGCTGACGGATCACAGGGAAAGAAAAGGCATGATCGAGGCGATCGGGACTTCCTTCAGGGAAGCATATGATGCAAAGGAGAACTTTGTAAGCAGCGAAGCAATGAGGGAGATAGAAAAGATCGTGATGCTTAAGGAGATCGACGGCAAGTGGATAGAGCATCTTCATAACATGGATGTGCTCAGGGAGGGGATAGGGCTTCGGGCGTGGGGGCAGAGGGACCCGCTCATTGAATATAAGATAGAAGCGTATAAAATGTTCCAGGAAATGATGGATGCGGCAAGGCTTGAGATCGTCAGCATGATATTCAAGGTGCAGGTGGTGAGGGAAGGTGAGGAAGAGCAGTTATTGAGGAAAAGACAGGTCACGTACGGAGAGCCAACGCGAGTGAGCAGGCCTTCTTCGATCACAAAAGCCGTAAAGATAGGGAGGAACGATCCGTGCCCGTGCGGGAGCGGAAAGAAATATAAAAAATGCTGCGGAAAGAACTTGTAATACTATTTATAGTCTTGTTTTGTTTGCCCTGCTTCGGGGATGATTTTGTCCCGGGGCAGATGATAATCAAAATCAAGACGGACGTTATATCAAGCTCGATCAAAACATTGAATTCAAAATATAAAGTCAATAAAATAAGATCGTTCATGAAAAAAGAAAAAAAACATAAAAAGACAAGAGCCGGGCGAATGGTTGAATTGCCCGATCTGTCATCGATCTGCAGGATTGACTTCCCGACGGACGTGGATGTAAAAGCGGCTGTTGATGAGTATCAAAAGGACCCTTCCGTGGAATACGCGTCGCCGAATTATTTAAGGATGGTGTCCGCGCCCAATGATCCATATTATATATCCGGTGAGGGAAATCCGAATAGCAGCCCGAGCCAGTGGGCGCTTTATGATATAGGGCTTGGACCGACCGGAGAAGGCAAGTCGGGGTGGGACCTGGAAAAAGGAACAAGCGAGGTAAGGATCGTAATAATCGACACAGGCATAAACTATAAACATTCCGACCTTAAAAATCGAACGGATCTTTCTCTCGGGTATAATTTTGTGAGCAGCGGTACAACAACGCCTGAAGATGATAACGGACACGGGTCACACGTGGCGGGGATAATCGGTGCAGAAACAAATAATGGTATCGGAGTTGCCGGGGTCAACTGGGATTGCAGGTTAATACCGTTAAAGGCTTTTGATGCCGGCGGAAGCGGTTCTGACTGGGATATCAGCCATGCTCTGATCTGGGCGGTTGACACGGCAGAAGCCGACGTGATAAATATGAGTTTTGGCGGTTCTTCTGATGATTCTATGATCGCGGATGCCATCTCCTATGCCGCCACCTCTGATTGCGTTCTTGTTGCGGCCGGCGGAAACTCCAATAGTTCCACGCCGAGTTATCCCGCGGCATACGCTCCTGTTATCGCCGTAGCTGCGACGGATCCTTATGATAGAAAGGCCAGCTATTCAAATTACGGGACATGGATCGATGTTTCTGCCCCTGGAGGCGATACAGGGCCCGGTGCCCAGTATTACTTGCACTGGGTATTCAGCACTTATAGGTATGTGGGGTATTATGATTCATACACATGGATGGCAGGGACTTCCATGGCAGCGCCTTTTGTTTCGGGACTTGCAGGGCTTATCAGGGCAAAGCATCCAACCATGGAAGCTACAGGGGTGAGAGATCTGATCGTCAATTATTCCGACAGCATTGATGTTTATAATCCCGGTTATGCAGGCATGATCGGTCCAGGCAGGATAAATGCTTTTTTTGCGCTTGGCGGTCTTGGCGGAAGGCTTTTGCCCCAAAAATTAGAAGTAGATCCAAATAGTGACACTAATACAGCTGTTGTTAATGGCATTTGGCAGATCATAGGCACGGCTACCGGCGAGGGCTTTGATCACTATGAGGTTGATTACGGGTCAGGAAGTGCTCCTTCAAGCTGGATCACGATCGAGCCGCACAATGATGTTCCAAAGGTCAATGCTGTGCTGGCGACACTGAACACCACTGGAATGGAGGGTTTATTGACCGCAAGGGTCACTATCAATGATCTGCCGACCACGGAGTCAAGGATCACTTTACATGCCGGCTCTCTTCATATCACGACCCTTGTTTCCGGCCCTGATTACGGGCCAAATCCATTCAATCCCAACAAGGGATCCATCATGATAAAATATGAACTCTCCAACAATTCGGCCCTTTACATATACTTCTTTGATATTACGGGCAAGCTGATATGCAGAAAGTTCTATCAGGGAGGCACCGAGGGAGGCAAGCAGGGGATCAACAGGGTCTACTGGGACGGAATAAATGACTTCGGTGAAAAGGTGGCGAACGGAGTATATCTCTTCAGGATCGCCGGCGATTATCGCACTATCGGGAAAGGCAAGATCATAGTACTTAAATAAATATGCTGGAACAAATAAAGGACGAGATCGGATCGGCGAGAAACAAGATATTGGAGCTTTCTCATCTGCTTGAGATTAATATGAAAGAAAAGGATATCAAGGAGCTTCAGGAAAGAACGTCGGATCCATCATTTTGGAACAACCAAAAAGAAGCCCAGAAACTTCTTCAGGAATTGAAGTCCCTTGAAGTGCAGGTCAATTCATGGAAGAGCTTAAAACAGGAGGCCGATGACCTGGCGATATTCGTGGACACGGCGATCGAGGAAAAACAGGAATCTGCCGAAAAAGAACTGTCAGAAGACCTGAAAAAACTGCTTTCCAATATCTCCTCCCTTGAGCTGACAACTCTTCTGGGCGGGGAATATGACAGGAGCAACGCGATAGTGGCCATCAATGCGGGGGCGGGAGGGACGGACGCGCAGGACTGGGCGCAGATACTTCTGAGAATGTACTCCAGATGGGCGGAGGCAAAAGGATACGGCATTGAAGTGCCGGACATATCATACGGGGAAGAAGCGGGATTAAAGGGCGCGACGATCATAATTTCAGGGCAGTATGCTTACGGCTATCTCAAGGCGGAAAAGGGCATACACAGGCTGGTAAGGATGTCTCCGTTCAATGCGGACGGCAAACGCCATACATCCTTTGCATCCGTAGAGGTCATACCAGAGATAACGGAGGATATTAAAGTGGATATCAATCCTGCTGATCTTAAAGTTGATACATTCAGGGCGAGCGGACCGGGAGGCCAGAACGTCAACAAAGTAAGCTCCGCGATAAGGATAACCCATATTCCTACCGGAATAGTAACGCAAAGCCAGTCCGACCGTTCGCAGCACGCGAACCGTGAGGCCGCCATGAAGATACTAAAAGCCAGACTGTACGAGATGCTAGTTGAGGAAAGGAAAGAGAAGATAGAGGAGCTGCGCGGCCAGCGCAAGGAAATAGGGTGGGGGAACCAGATAAGGTCATATGTATTTGCTCCCTACACTATGGTGAAAGACCACAGGACAAATGTCGAAACCAGCAGCGTGGATAAAGTGATCAATGGCGATATCGATATGTTCATAGAGGCATTCTTGAAAGCTCAGCAGTCCGGAAAGAGCGGAGGTAAAAAATGAAAGATAAAAGAACGTTAATTATCGTGACGGCAGCCTTGATCATTTCGCTAATTACAGCTATTTATGTGAGTTACCAGAGGATCAGGATCGAGAAGATGGATAATGTGGTGGAGTTGACGGCGGATTACAGCGACATCGAAAGGCTTTCAAAGTATGAAGGTCTAAGAATGGCCGATGTTTTTAAAAAGTTAAAAGCGGCAGGGATAACGTCCGTTGCGTTGACAGAGGACATCTCCGGCAATGTTGATGTGAACTTTATTGCGGGAGTTGATCCGAAAAAACTGAATTTATATATGCCGGCCAGAGGATTATCCGGAGAAAAGATCAGGTTGATCGAGAGTTCGGGTTTAAGGGTGATCCCGAGGATAAGGAATGTTTTCAGCCAGAAAAAGGAAATAATAAACAGAAAAATACAGGAAATATCAAAATACGGCGCTGTAATATTCGCGGAAGAGGAAGTGCTGGGATATCCGAATTACCTGAAGGAGACTGCAAGGGCGATCAAGTCCAATAATATCAAATATGGGTTCATTGAGTTCGGGAAGCAGCTCGGGGACATTGAACTGGCTTCATATGCGGGCGGAAGCATGATAAAGGTACACAGTATACCTCCCGATGAAATGGAAAAACTTACCAAGAAGGAAATTATCAAGCGATTTGCAAGAGCAGCCAGGGAGAGGAGTATCAGGATGCTTTATGTCCATTCGCTTTCTTATCCAGATAACGGGAAGGGACTACTTGAAACTAATATCGGATTTATAGGCTGCATCAAGTCCGAGCTGGAAAGTAATAATCTTATCATCGGGCAAGCTTCTTCGCCAAAAAAAATCAGCGTGAACCGCGTCGAAAAAAGTTTTATCAGCTTTGGCATTTCAGGAGGAACGATCCTGCTGGCAAGCTGTTTTATTCCTGTTGACCTTGTTGTGACCCTGATCATATTGATAATGTTCACCATTATTCCTTCAAAACTTCTCGCATTGATATCCGCGGTAGTTTTCCCCGCTTACGCTGTGATATCGCAGTTCCCGGTAAGAAGGGAATCGTTAAAATACGGACTGATCTCAAGCTCTGTTTCGATCACCATGTATATCGCGGGGAGCACTGCATACGGTGCGATATTGATATCAGCTTTGCTTTCCGAAAAATTACATATGCTGGGAGTGGAGGGATTTTCAGGGGTTAAGATCGCTTTTGTCCTTCCGATATTGATCGTGGCTTCATATTTCTTTTTAAGAAGCGAGGACGGCAGGCTTGAACTGAAGGGGTCGCTAAAAAAACTAAATGAGCTGTTAAGTATCAATGTCACGATATTCCACATCGGACTGCTTTTTATCATATCCGTAGCGGGGGCGCTTTTTATTCTCAGGAGCGGAAACTTTGGCATACCTGTGCCGGGGATCGAAAAATTCGCCAGGGGATTGCTGGAAAATGTCCTTTCCGTGCGCCCAAGGACGAAAGAATTACTATTAGGATATCCGGCGCTGATACTTGCTTCCATATATTATTTGAAGGGCGGCAATAAATGGCTGTGGCTATGGCTGTCATTGGGCGTTCTTGCCCCGATATCGCTGATTAATTCTTTCTGCCACATACACACGCCTCTGGCGATAACTCTTGTAAGGTCATGTATCGGGCTCGTGCTCGGCATAACATTGGGATTGATCCTTTACTTATGTTACGTCCTGATCATGCGGATCAACAAGTTCATAAACGAATGAAGCTTCTTCTTGCCGGATATTATGGTTGCGGAAACCTTGGCGATGAAGCCATACTGGAGCCTCTCTTGTCCGGTATCAGGAATATTTTCCCCGCCTCCGAAATCACGGTCTTATCGGGTGATCCCGCGGAAACATCACGATGCTACGATGTGGCCGCGATAAAAAGATCCTCATTCTTTGATGTGATAAGAGCGATAAGGAATTGTGACGCTCTCATCCTTGGCGGGGGAGGCCTGCTTCAGGACGCGACAAGTCTGCGCAGCCTTCGTTATTACCTCTCATTGATAAGTATGGCAAAATTCTTCAAGAAAAAAGTAGCACTGCTGGGGCAGGGGATCGGGCCCGTAAGGAACAGGAGGCTTCTTAAACGGAAGCTGAAAAATATTGACTTGATCACGGTAAGGGATGAAGGATCGCTGAAAGAGCTCACTCAAATAGGCGTTGCGGCCAAAAAACTCGCGCTTACAGCTGATCTTGCTTTTCTACTTGATGTGCAGGACAAGGAAAAAGCAAAGAAACTGCTTGAGATCGATGGCGTGGTCAAGTGCAGACAATGCCTGATCGGAGTTTCAGTGCGTTCATTGATAAAAGGGAAAAGTTCGGATAGGACATATAAGATGATCGCTTCCATGTGCGACCGCCTGATTAAAGAGAAAGACTGCCAGATAGTATTTCTTATTTTTAAGTATCCGGATGACATTGAGACCGCGAATAAAGTAATGGGGCACATGAAGTATCCTGCGCATGTATTTTTCAGGCAGTGCCGTCCTTCCGACATGCTCTCTGTGATATCGGTTATGGATGCGGTGATCGGCATGCGGCTTCACAGCCTGATCTTCGCGGCCAGATCCGGCGTCCCTGCCCTTGGCCTGTCTTATGATCCGAAAGTTTCAGCTTTTCAGAGATCGATAGGACAGCCGTATCTTGAAATGAGCAGCCTCAAAGAGGACGCTCTTAAGATCGAAGCGGACAGGCTGTTTGAACACCTGAACCAGAAGCCGATCAACATAGATCATATTGCGGCAAAAGCGCGGGACAATCTCATATTGCTTAATGAGCTGCTAAGCAGGGATAGGATACGGATCCTGGGCATAGACATAGACAATGTTTCAATGGATGAAGCCGCAAAGAAGGTCGAAGAACTTCTTAAAAAGCGCGATCACAATCTGATAGCCACGCCCAATCCGGAAATGATAATGGCAGCTCAAAAGGATATCGATCTCAGGAACATAATCAATAATGCCGCTCTTGCGCCCTCTGACGGGATCGGATTGATGATCGCGGCAAGGATACTTGGCAGAAAGTTCAAGGAAAGAGTCGCGGGTATCGATCTGATGATGGAGATGATTAAAATTGCCAAGAAAAATAGCTTAAGGGTATTCTTGTTCGGCGGAAGAGAAGGGGTTGCCGAAGAAGCGGCAAGAAACCTGGAGGTTGACGTGGCGGGAACGTTCCATGGATATTCAATGAACAATACTCTTGTCATCAGCAGGATCAAAGAGGCGAAGCCGGATATTCTTTTTGTGGGGCTTGGCAGTCCAAAACAGGAAAAATGGGCAAGCAGGCATTTGAGAGAATTGAATGTGCCCCTGGTGATGTGTGTCGGCGGCAGCCTTGACGTACTTTCCGGCAAGATGAAAAGAGCCCCGGCTTTCATGAGGAGATCCGGCCTTGAATGGCTGTACCGCCTGATCAGGGAGCCAGGAAGATGGAGAAGAATGGCTACTCTCCCGGTATTCATTATGAAAGTGATAAAACAGAGACTTCTGGGTTGATAACATGAGCTTTCATGCTTTAGCATCATTGATAATAACCCTTTCAAGCCTGTTGCTTGGCGGTTTTGTGTATGCGAAAGGGAGGAATAAGACAGCCAATATAACCCTCTCGCTTTACACGATTGCCGTGGCCGCATGGAGCTTCGGGCAGTTCATGACGGAGACCGTCTCGGATTATCCGGCAGCGCTTTTTTGGGCCAGGTTTCACCTTGCAGGAGCGATATTCATTCCGGTGTTCTTTGTTCATTTCGTTGATGCTTTCCTGGGGAAGAACAGAAGAACGCTTGTTAATAGCGCCTATTTGCTGGGCGTGCTTATTTTTGCCGTTAGTTTTACGCCTTTATTCGTGTCTAGCGTATCTTCAAAAGTGGGATTCAGGTATTACCCGGATCCCGGGCCCGCTTTCTTCGCGTATTCCATCATGTTCGCGATCCTGGTGATCTACGGTTTGCTTCAGCTGGCAGCGTCTTTCAGGGCGAATACAGGCATATTCAAGAACCAGATAATGTACGTGCTGATCGCATCGATAATCGGATTTGCCGGAGGATCCATGATGTTCCTTCCCGTATTCAATTTGCAGGTATATCCGATAGGGTATTACCTTGTGCCTGTCTATATCCTTATAGCCATCTACGCGTTCATGAAACACAGGCTTTTGGACATTTCGATCGTGATCAGGCGCGGTCTTGTATATTCCGTGTTAACTTTGGCGATCACCGTGATCTATGTTTTGATGGTATTGTTCCTTAAAGAAACATTTCAGATAGTTACAGGCCAGGGTTCGATAATATCCGCGCTGTTTCTTATCCTGCTGCTGGCGATATTTCTGAACCCCCTCAGGGACAAGATACAAAAATACGTGGATATTGTGTTCTTTAAGAACAAGTATGATTATCAGAAAGCATTGAAGGACCTTAGCTTTAAGATCAGGGACATCATGAAGCTTGAGGACCTTATTGATATTGTAATGGCCAACGTAAAGGGGATCGTCAAGGTGGAAAACGCAAGCTTATACATTATTGACAGGAAGAGCGGGAAGTTTGTCCTGCAGGGCGTTCACAATCCTGCAAACATTTCCGATCATGATCCGATAATTAAGCTGCTTGAAAGTGAGAAACGGGCTGTCTTCGCGGAGGATTCTGCGGAAGCGATGAGAAGCCTGAACGCGGAAATAGGCTTCCCGATGTTCGCGAAAAGCAAAATGCTCGGCGTTCTTTTTCTTGGCAAAAAACTTTCCGGCGACATGTTCTCGGATGATGACATCGATCTTATATCCACGCTATGCAACCAGATGGCGGGCTCTATCGAGAATTCCATGTTGGTTGGTGATATGCTTGAGGCCCAGAAGCAGCTTTATCAGGCGGATAAGCTCTCCACACTGGGGACCCTGGCAGCCGGCCTGGCCCACGAAATAAAAAACCCGATAGCTTCTATAAAAGGGTTCGCGGAATTAATTCCGAAAGCCGTTAAAGAAGGCGACATGGAGACCATTGAGGATTTTTCCTCGGTTGTTCCCAGGCAGCTTGAGCGGGTTAACGGCATTGTTGAGAAGCTTTTAAGGCTGAGCAAACCGACAAAACCCGAAGTTAAGGAAGTTGAGATAACTGCTCTCCTGGATGATATAGTCAAACTCATGGAAAAGCAATGCATCAAGCAGGGCGTAAGGATCATAAAAGAATATCAGGGAAGAACAATTGTCATGGGAGATATAAATCAGCTTACTCAAGCTTTCATGAATATTATGTTGAATGGCGTCCAGGCGATGGAGAAGGGGGGGGAGCTGAGGCTCAAGATTCAAGACTCAAAACTCCTGCCTGCTCGCCTCGCGGCGGAGCGGGCCGGCAGGCATGGTAAGACTGTAGAGATGTCTGATACGGGGAAAGGGATCCCTGCGGATAAGCTTGATCATATATTCGACCCCTTTTACACCACAAAGGAAGGCGGGTCGGGTCTTGGCCTTGCCGTTACAAAAAAGATAATTTCTGACCATAATGGAAGCATCAGTGTTGATAGCTCCCCCGGCAAAGGGACTACCTTCAGGATAGAGTTCAATATGTAACAAGCGATTTTGAAAAAACGCGTAATATGATACAATCTATAAACACATGGTAAAAAAGAAATATAATGTAGCGGTCCTTGGCGCCACAGGCATGGTGGGCAAGGAAATGATGAAAGTGCTGGAGGAAAGGAAGTTTCCGGTGGATAAATTCCTTCCTCTTGCGTCCACCAGGACTGCGGGAACCAAAGTTACTTTCAAAGGCAAAAAATATACCGTAGAGGTTGCCAAACCTGAATCATTCGATGGAATTGATATCGGCTTGTTCTCCGCCGGCGCTAAAGTATCCGAGCTCCTTGCTCCCGAAGCCGCAAAAAGAGGCACTGTTGTCATCGACAACACCTCGTTCTTCAGGATGGACCCGGGCGTGCCGCTTGTGGTGCCGGAAGTGAACGCTTATGACCTTAAATGGCACAAAGGGATAATCGCTAATCCGAATTGTTCCACAGCGCAGATGGTCATGGCATTGAAGCCGATACACGATGTTGCAAAAATAAAAAGAATTGTAGTGTCCACATATCAGTCAACTTCCGGATGGGGGAAAGAAGCTGTGGAGGAGCTGTTCATCCAGACAAAAGCTGTTCTGGCAGGCAAAAAAGCTAAAGTTAAGATATTACCGAAACAGATAGCGTTCAACGTGATCCCGCAGATAGACTCGTTCACCTCCAACGGCTATACGAAGGAAGAGATGAAGATGGTGAACGAAACAAACAAGATAATGGGGGACGCGAGCATAAAGGTGACGGCGACAACTGTAAGGGTGCCGGTAGTGATCGGCCACAGCGAAGCGGTGAACATCGAGACCGAAAGGAAGATATCTGCCGCGCAGGTAAGAGAACTCCTGTCAAAATTTCCAACAGTCAAAGTGGTGGACGATCCGGGAAAAGGCGTTTATCCGTGCCCGATCGACTGCGTTGGCAGGAACGAGACCTTCGTTGGCCGCATCAGGGAGGACATCTCCATCCCTAATGGCATCGACCTCTGGATAGTTTCTGACAACCTGAGGCGGGGGGCCGCATTGAACGCGGTCCTTATCGCCGAGCGCATGATCGAAGACGGCCTCATCTGAAGTCAATAGAGCGGACATCGTGAGCGAGAAGATAGCAGGCAAAGAAGAGATAGCCGAATATTTCGAAGGCCTGCTTGAAAAACACGGTGACCATTACCTCTCCCTTGACTGGAACAGCAAAGAAAGCCAGCTGGTAAGATTTTCTGTACTTCTTGACATCATCTCATTCGCTCAGAAGAAAGAGGATTTCTCGATACTTGATGTTGGCTGCGGTATCGGCCATTTCTACGAATTTCTGCAGGAAACCAATCTATTGGACGCTTTAAAGATCGATTATTCAGGGATAGACATATCAGGAAAAATGATCGACTTTTCAAAAAAGAAATACCCGAAGATCGATTTCCGCGTGATAGACCTCATCAGCGACAAGTTTGACAAAACTTACGATTACCTGGCATGTTCAGGTATATTCAATGTGAGGATGGCGGATATCGCTTCCCACAAGGAAACGGTCAAAAAAATGCTTTCAAGGATGTATCATCTCAGCGATCACGGTGTTTCGGCCAATTTCCTGGCGCAATCCTCTCTTTATCTGGTACCGGAAGGGGAGACCCCGGAAACAAGCAAATATGTTTTTTTTGCTGAGGAAGAGGTGATCTCCTGGGTCAAGGCGATATCAGAAAGCTATATTGTAAGGCATGATTACCACCCGGGCGATTTCACCGTTTATATGCTAAAATAAAGGCAATATGAGCAAACATTCTTCAATATATCAAAGAAAGTTATGGGAATCCTTCATTGTGCCATCTCTGATACTGATACTGGTCTGTATAGTGGGCATCTTAGGGTTCATTTTAATCGATAAATATTCGTTTTTGGAAGCCATATACATGGTCGTTGTCACTTTGACCACCGTGGGTTTTCGACCGGTCAAGGAAATGTCCAATGCGGGCATGATATTCGATATGACATTTGTTCTTGTCGGCATCGTTCTGGTAATAGTTGTAATAGGAAGGGCGCTTGAATTCATCGTGTCCGGAGAATTTGTGAACGTAAGGAGGAAGAGAAGAATGGAAAAGATAATTGAAAGGATAAAGGACCATTACATAATATGCGGGTTCGGAAGGGTGGGCCACCAGATAGCGAAGGATTTTGATAATGGCGGGGTTCCGTATGTTGTAATCGACAGCAAGCCGGAAACCCAGCATGAGCTTGAGGGGAAAGTGCCGTACCTGATAGGCGATATAACGTCAGATGAAGTACTTGAGCAGGCCGGCATAATGAGGGCTAAGGGGCTGATCGCATGTGCTGATTCCGATACTTCCAATGTATACGTGACGCTGTCCGCAAGGACAATGAACCTGAATCTGTTCATAATCTCTCGTGCCGCTGACATTGCAACAGAGACAAAGTTGAAGAAGGCGGGCGCCAACAGGGTGATCTCTCCGTATTTCATTGCCGGCAACCGAATGGCGTCATTGGCCGTAAGGCCGATCGCAGTGGAGTTCCTTGACACGGTAATGAAAAGTGAGAATGTCGAGCTGGAGCTTGAGGAATATTTGATCAACGACGGATCAAGGATCGTTGGCAAGACCTTGGAAGAACTTGAGATCAAGCAGAAGACAGGCGCAATGATACTGGCGGTGAAGCAAAGCTCGGGGAAGTTCAATCTTCAGCCGGGCGCGAAGACGACGATCAATAACGGGGACGTGATGGTGGCGCTGGGAACATCGGAGCAGCTTGAAAAATTAAGGGAAATGGCGGAGGGATCCTGAATGCTGTTAAAAGAATCGGATTACCATGATAAAGCGCTTGACCATATCTCAGAAGACATGTGCATTGCTGCCCGCACCGCCCCTAAAACAAAGGGTGTTGATAATATAGTCACGGCCATTGTAAAAGGCGATATCGTTGGAAAGCTTGCAAAGAAGATGCTGGAGATCAGGGAAAAACAGGGAGGGTCGCAGTCTTTCAGCCGTGACGCTGGAAACCTAGAACACGTGACCCACATCGTGCTGATCGGCACAAAACTGGGAGTGCTGGGCATAAAGGCCTGCGGACATTGCGGATATAAGGATTGTGAGTCAAAACCGAAGGAATCGGTTTGCGCGTTCAATACAATAGATCTGGGTATTGCTTTAGGTTCGGCATTAAGCGTGGCAATGGACCACAGGGTGGATAATCGCGTGATGAATTCCATCGGGAAGGCCGCAGTGGAGCTTGGACATCTCGGAAAAGATGTTAAAATAGCGATGGGGATACCTCTTTCCGCCACGGGAAAGAATCCGTTCTTTGATAGGATGTGACCTCACCCCGTCCCGACATAGCGTCGGGACACCCCTCTCCATGAAATGGAGAGGGGAATGAATCCCGCCGTAGGCGGGAGAAAGGGGTGAGGAGAGAAGGAGAAATGATTTATGTTCGATGGCATTAGAGTTGTATTCGAAAGGGATCCGGCCGCGGGGAACATTTTCGAGGTACTGATGTACCAGGGGCTATGGGCTCTTTGGTTCCATCAGCTGGCCCATTTGATTTGGAGATTAAAGATACCGATAATCCCGCGCTTTATCTCGCAGATCAGCAGGCTGCTCACATTGATCGAGATACATCCCGGCGCAAAGTTCGGCAAGAGGGTATTCATTGACCATGGGGTTGGCGTTGTGATCGGCGAGACCGCCGTTATCGGCAACGATGTGACGATATACCAGGGGGTCACGCTTGGCGGCACGGGAGCTGAAAAAGGCAAGCGCCATCCTACCATCGGAAACGGAGTTGTCGTCGGCGCGGAAGCGATAATACTGGGCAATATAATTGTCGGTGATAACGCAAGGATCGGCGCCGGCGCGGTCGTGACAAAGCCGGTCCCGGCGAACTCGACTGTTGTCGGCAATCCGGCACGAATTGTCGCTTTGGAAGGGAAAAAGGTTGAGCCTCTGGCACACGGGGAGCTGCCTGATCCTGTTGGCAAGGCGCTTGATGAAATGAGCCAGCGTATAGCGAGGCTGGAAGCTAAGCTAAAGTGAGGAGTACCCCACAATGAATTGTGGGGAATTTAAGTCTAGTATATATAAAAATTCCTCACATTTTAATGTGAGGTTATATCGTGATTTATTATGCCTTTAAAGATCTACAACACATTGAATCGCCGATCAGAATTATTTGAGCCTCTCGATGCGCCCAAAGTGAACATGTACGTCTGTGGCATCACTCCTTATGATGAAACTCACCTGGGACATGGCCGCGCTTATGTGGTATTCGATATTGTCCGAAGATATCTTGAGTATTCCGGCTTCAAGGTCAATTACATCCAGAACATCACGGATATCGATGATAAGATAATCAAGAGAGCGAATGAGCTGAAGATCCCCATCCAGGAGCTGACAAAGAAATATATCGACAGCTATTTTGAAGTAATGGACAAGCTGAACGTCAAAAAAGCCACACAATACCCGAAAGCCACCGAGCATATCAAGGAAATGGTCAAAGTGATCGAGGGGCTTGTTAAAAAAGGCTATGCGTATGTCATCGGCGGTCCCGACTCCGCCAAGGCTTCGTCGGGCAGGGATGTTTACTTCGAAGTAGCCAAGTTCAAGGAATACGGCAAGCTGTCGAAGCGGAAGCTAGATGATCTAAAGGAAGGTGCTAGAGTAGCTATCGATGAGCGAAAGAAAGCGCCTCTCGATTTCGCTTTGTGGAAATCTGCTAAAGAAGGGGAGCCAATTTGGGATTCGCCGTGGGGGAAGGGGAGGCCAGGATGGCATATCGAGTGTTCCACGATGTCACTTCAAGAAGCGAAAGTCGATACGCTTGATATCCATGGCGGCGGCCTCGACCTTATCTTCCCGCATCACGAGAACGAAATAGCGCAGGCGGAATGCTATACGGGGGAGCCATTCGCTAAATACTGGATACATAACGGCTTTGTGACCATCAACCACGAGAAGATGTCTAAGTCATTAGGCAATTTCTTTACATTAAGGGATATCTTTAAGAAATATAATCCGATGTTGATCAGGTTTTATCTCTTGTCAACGCATTATAGAAGCCCGATCAATTTTTCGGATGCTGACCTTGAGAACGCGAAGGGCGGGCTTGAAAGGATAGCGAACGCATTGAGTATTGTGCGGGCAAATGCTTCGTGCGGTAAAGCATCGGCGAGCGACAACAGGATCAAAAGTATCAAGGAAAACTTCGTCAAAGCTATGGACAATGACTTTAATACGGCGGAAGCATTGGGAAGCGTATTTAAGTTATGTGATCTGATATTTGAGTTGAATAATGAGAGTAATGTCACTGACAATATCTGGGCGCAAGTTACAGGTCTTTTTGAGGAACTGGCGGTTGATGTGCTTGGTTTGAATATTCAGATTGGGATGGTTGGCCCGGATGATAATACAGAAATAATTAATGATATGCTAAGTGATATAAATGATGCAAGAAAAGTAAAGGATTATCAGAAAGCTGATAAAATTAAACAAGCTCTAAAAGGAAAGGGCTGGGAGATCGAAATATTACCAAATAATGGATTTAGATATAAAAAACCAGGGATATATGATGGTTATATGTACTTTTATCCTGAAGGAAAATAATATTCTGCTTATGTAGGGACAGGGCTTGTCCCTGTCCAAATAATCCATGAAAGACAAATCACTCCATAATAGAAAAAGCCTCAGAGTTAAGGAATTTGATTATTCATCAGAGCGAGTATATTTCATAACTATCTGTACAAGAGATAAGAATATATATTTTAAGGATAAGGAACTAGCTAATAATATAATTGCTTCACTTATAGATTATAGAGATAAGCTGATGTTTAGAGTGTATGTATATTGTTTTATGCCCGATCATCTTCATATGCTAATTAATCCTGCCGATAGCGGAAAATCGATATCAAGTCTAATTGGTGGATATAAAAGTTTATCGACAAGAATAGCTTGGTCAAAAGGCATTAAAGGGAAACTATGGCAAGGAAGGTATTATGACCATATATTAAGGAAAAACGAGAATTTGTTTAATGTTGGACAATATATCCTAAATAATCCTGTGAGAAAAGGGTTGGTAAAGAGGTGGGAGGACTATGGATTGTGCGGTATTATTGATCAATACTGAAAGACGGACAGCCATAAAGGCTGTCCCTACAAACCTGGAACAGAGGCTTTAGAAGCATATTTCATCGTGCTATAATCCGGACATGCTTGACCCAAAATTATTAAGAGAAAACCCGGCTAAAGTTAAACAAGCCCTCAAGAACAGGGGGATGGATAATGCCCTGATAGATGATTTCACGAAAGCCGATGAGGTTTGGAGAAAAGCGGTTAATGAGATCGAAAAGCTTAAAGCAGAGAAGAACGTGAAGTCCGATGAGATAGGCAAGCTGAAAGCTGCCAAAAAGGATGCATCAGAGCTACTTGCGGAGATGAAAAAGCTTTCCGATCAGATCACAGCCAAAGAAGAAGCTTTAAAAAGCGTTGAGCAGGGGCTTGCAAAAACCTCGCTTTATATCCCGAATACCCCTCACGAATCGGTCCCTGTCGGCAAGGATGCATCGGGTAATAAGGAGATAAAGAGATGGGGGGTCATCAAGGACCAGGGATTCAAACCAAAGCCGCATGATGAGCTTGGCGAAAAGCTGGGAATTCTCAGCGCTGCCCAGGGAGCCAAAATAGGGGGCTCCAGGTTCACGGTATACCGGGGGCTTGGCGCGAAGCTTGAATGGGCTTTGATCAACTTTATGCGCGATGTGCAGTCAAATGAGAACGGTTATATTGAAGTTATACCGCCTTTCCTGACTACTGCCGCCTGTGCCATGGGCACCGGGCAGCTGCCGAAGTTCGAGGACGACCTTTATAAAACTAATGATGACCTATACCTTGCTCCGACAGCCGAAGTACCGGTTACCAACATTCATCGCGAGGAAATATTATCGATCGACAAGCTGCCGATAAAATATGTTGCCTATACACCATGCTTCAGGCGTGAGGCAGGAAGCTATGGAAAGGATGTAAAAGGATTGATCCGTCAGCACCAGTTTAATAAGGTTGAGCTGGTTAAATTCACCGAGCCTTCCAAGTCTTATGATGAGCTTGAGAGTCTAACGGCTGATGCCGAGAAAATACTCCAAAAGCTCAAATTGCCGTATCGAGTAGTGCTTCTTTGCACTGGCGACATGGGATTTTCAGCCGCTAAAACTTACGATCTTGAGGTATGGTTCCCGTCGGAAGATAAATATCGCGAGATATCTTCCTGTTCAAACTTTGAAGATTTTCAGGCCAGAAGGGCGAACATCAAGTTCAAGCGCGACCAGAAGTCAAAGCCGGAGTTCGTTCATACTTTGAACGGATCGGGACTTGCTGCCGGCAGGACATTCGCTGCGATCTTAGAGAATTATCAGCAGGCTGACGGTTCAGTCGTTATCCCCGAAGTTCTTGTCCCGTATATGGGGGGAGTTTCGAAGATCTCCTGATGGCTACCTACGATTACAGATGCCCCAAATGCGGAGTGTTCGAAGTCGAACAGAGCATAAAGGATGAATCCCTTAAAGCTTGTCCCAAATGCGGCTCGCCAATTAAACGCATGATCTCTTCCTCGGGAATAGTATTTAAGGGCTCAGGGTTTTATGTGACGGATCATAAGAAAGACGGACTCCACGAATCAAAACAGATCGGTAAATTACCGGAGACCAAGAAAGAAAGTAAACCCGCCCTGAAGAATCTCTCTTCAGGGCCAGCAGAAAAGCCTAAAGAGACAAAAAGTTCTTAAGCAGCTTTTTTCCCTCAGTGGTCAGTATCGATTCCGGATGGAACTGTACCCCTTCAACCTTGAATTCCTTATGCCGCACGCCCATTATCTCGTCTTCTTTTGTCCATGCGGATATTTCAAGGCATTCGGGAAGGCTTGATCTTTCGATAAGCAGGGAATGATATCTTGTGGCTTCAAATGGATTTGAGAGCCCTTTGAAGATGGTTTTGCCGTCATGATATATCCTTGATGTCTTGCCGTGCATCAGTCTTTTTGCCTGGACTATTTTGCCTCCAAAAGCTTCACCGATGGACTGATGGCCCAGACAAACGCCCAAAATAGGAACTTTCCCGGCGAATTCCTTGATAACGGAAATACTGATGCCGGCATCCTTTGGATATCCGGGGCCAGGCGATATCAATATTTTTTCTGGTTTCAGTTCTCCGATTTCTTTGATCGTGATCTTATCGTTGCGGAAGACCTTCAGGTCAGCACCGAGCTCTCCAAGGTACTGGACCAGGTTATAAGTGAAGGAATCGTAGTTGTCGATCACTAGTATCATATGTAGCGAAATTATAGCATATTTGATAAAATCGAACTCTATGCAACTTAGGGTACTGACCGATAAAGACAGGGACATATGGAACAATTTTGTTTCTTCACAGAAACTCCCGCAGATACTCCAGTCATACGAATGGGGGCAGTTCAAGTCACAGCTCGGGTGGGGCCATTTTATACTCGTGGTGGAGGACGCCGGCGAAATAAAAGCAGGCATCTCGATATTAACCAGGAAACTGCCGATAATTAAAAAGACACTTTTCTACGCTCCTAGAGGCCCGATCGTCGATCTTGCGGATAAGCATTTTCTGACCACTTTGATCGACGGAATATGCGTAGAGGCAGCTTTAAGGAACGCGATCGCGCTTAAGATCGATCCTGAAATTGATGAATTGAATATAAATGCGATCGATGCTCTAAAGGAAGTTGGATTTATAAAGAAAAAGAAACAGGTCCAGCCGCGAGTCACTTACTTGATCGACCTCACCCGGCAGGAAGACGATATCCTGATGGGCTTTGAGGAAAAGACCAGGTATAACATACGATTGGCGGATAAAAAGGGCGTTAAGGTAATGGAGGAATCAACACAAGCCGGACTGGAGTCGTTTTATAAGCTATACAAAGAGACATGCAAAAGGGACACGTTCCTTATCCACCCGATGAACTATTACGTGAAGCTGAAGAATCTGCTGATCGAAAAGAATATGGCGAACATATTCACAGCCAAGTTCAGGGGGATACCGGTGGCTTCCATATTCACTTTCAGGTTCGGCGACCGAATATGGTACATGTACGGGGCTTCTGCCAATGAATACCGCAACGTGATGCCGAATCACGCACTTCACTGGTTCCTTATTAAATGGGCCAGAGAAAAGGGATATAAGCTATATGACATGTGGGGCGTGCCGTCAAGCCCGACAGAAGGCCATCCGCTTTACGGCGTATGGAGGTTCAAGAAAGGATTTAACGGTGAGCTAAAATCCTGGATAGGCGTATATGACCTGCCGTTCGATAAACTGACGTATAATCTGTTCGATAAAGGAGTGCAGTTCTACCAGGCCGCGAGAAGCCTTTTCACAAAGGGCCGCATCATGGATTCATTGTCAGAATAAGATGAAGCTAAAAGACATCATAAGCGGACTAAAAGACGAAAAAGTCATCGGAGATATAAATAAGGATATTTCGCAGGTATCCTATGATTCAAGGACTTCCGGAAAAGGCAGTTTATTTGTTGCCGTCCACGGGTTCAAGACCGACGGCGCGATGTACGCGGATCAGGCGATAGAGAACGGATCTGTCGCGGTGGTACTTGAAAAGGATACACTTCTTGACCCGAATGCCACAAAAGTGATAGTCCCAAATGCAAGGATAGCTTTGGCGGAAATTTCATCCGCATTCTTTGGTTATCCCGCGCGAAGGCTTAAGATGATCGGGATAACCGGGACGAACGGGAAAACGACCGTAGCATATCTTGTGGAGGCGATACTCGAGAAAGCAGGGCATAAGGTAGGGGTAATAGGTACTATTGGCGCAAGGATCAATGGCGTAAGCGTTCCGACTAAACTGACAACGCCCGAATCAACGGAACTTCAGGGATTGCTTTCAGAAATGCTTAAGCAGGGAGTGACCCATGTTGTAATGGAAGTATCTTCCCATTCACTGGAGCTTTACAGGACCTATGGCTGCGAATTTGATATCGCGGTCTATACCAATCTTACCCACGACCACCTGGATTTTCACGGAAACATGCAGGATTATTTTAAGGCAAAGCTCAAGCTATTCGAGAAGCTGGGCAAAGGTCATAAAAAGGATGTGACCGCCGTGATCAACGTGGATGATCCTTATGGGAAAAAGGTAATGACTTATGTTGACGGGAATATCCTGACCTACGGGATGATCAATAATGCCAACCTGGATGCCTCGGATATCGAGACGTCCATCGACAAGATGTCATTCACGATCGCTACCTTTGATACAAAGTTCAAGATCACCACGAGCCTTATCGGCGCGTATAACGCTTACAATATTATGGCGGCGCTTTTATGCGGGAAAGCCTGCGGCATACCATTCGAGAAAGCAAAAGAAGCGATAGAAAAATTAGATAATAGTCCCGGCAGGTTCGAAAGGGTGAAAGCGGGACAGAAATTCCCGGTCATAGTTGATTTTGCTCACTCGCCGGACAGTTTGACAAAATTGCTTGAAACGGTGCGGCCGCTTACAAAAGGGAAGGTAATACTTGTTTTCGGCTGCCCGGGAGAGCGTGACAGAGCCAAGAGGCCGCTGATGGGTGATATCGCCGTTAAACTGGCGGACTTTACTTTTATCACTACGGACGACCCGCACGGGGAAGACCCGGAAGCAATAATTGCGGAAATTGAAGCCGGGGTTATAAAGGCGGGCGGAGAGATCGGGGAGAACTATAAAAAGAAAGAGTATAGAAAAACCGCGATAAAAGAAGCCATCAAAATGGCTTCTGAAAAGGATATTGTGATAATTGCCGGCAGAGGGCATGAAAAGTTCCAGGATTATAACGGAAAGAAAGTTCTTATTGATGACAGGGAAGCGGCAAGAGATGTTTTGATGAAAAATCTTTAAATTTGTATCGTTCCAATCAATTTTAAAAAGTTGCTAACAAGCTGGCTTTATTATATTTCTCTTCTAATCCCAAGCTGATCGAGCAAACGGTCGATTAAAAATTTATGAATGACATCGTCTGCGCTTATCAGTTTCAATAGGGATGAAACAAGATATTCATCTTTTATATTTTGAGCAACAATAGCGTTCTTTGCTGATTCGACAATCATTATGTTTTTATCTTTCAATAGGTCCAAGAGGGCAGGAAGGAACCCCTTGTCTTTCATCTTTAGTTCCGCGATAGTTTTTGCCGACTCTTCCCTTACTCTTGGATCGCTATCGCTAAGAGCTGCCAATAACGGTTGAACATATCTTTCATCTTTCCTCTTGAGTAGTCTTGCAGCAACTATCGCCTTCAGCCTTACTATGCCATTAGCATCTTGCAGACAATTAATTACTGCAGATTTAATGCGTTCCTGGCCGATCTTCATATCTTTCATGAACTTTCTTGCCTTTTTTCTAATCGATGGATCAAAACTGTTTAACATAAAAACGATAAGCAAACTAAATCTATTATCTGTCTTTATTTTGTATTTCGAGAAGTCTGCCGCACCTTGTCTGACAGTTGGGAACTCATCATTTAAGCCAAGAAGCAGGATCTCAATAAATCTTGTATCATTTGCCGGATGCTTTCCTATGATTGTCAATATACGCATCCGAATATCCGAATGTAGAGATACCCTGTACATATTTATTCCGTATAAATTGATTAATGGTTGGATCAGCCTGTCCGGGTCAATAGTTAATTCTTGATGGGATTCTCCAGCATCAGCTTGACTATTTCTTTCTTTTATTGTTGCAAAGCAATAATCTAAAAAGCATGTTCCAAGAAACTCATTCGTTTTAATGAATAAATGGTCTTTACTGATCTTTTCTATTATTCCCGATTCGATCATGCCTTTTGCCGTTTCCCTCCAGCTGACCCCGTTTAAGGTATCTTGGGATTCGCATTCCTTGGTCCCGTTCGGGAAAAACTGCCCGCCCACGAATATACCGCCAAACACTTCATCTCTTAAGTAGCAGTAAAGAAGAATACCGCCTTTCTTTTCGCCCTCATCTTTTCTATTAGCAATAATATAACGAAACGCTTCGGATGATTCGGTAAATGCCGCGACAGATGATGCGAATAATTCGCTAGGGTTGTCATAGGGATGCCCACCCTGTAGATGAGTCGGAGCAAAATTCCGATCCCATACGACGGTAGCGCCGTATGATCCCACGCATAGCAAGAAGATAGTATCCCATTCCGATGTCTTCTTGTGGCGTATTAATGTATCAAAAAGAGCATGTCCCATTTCGTGGGCTATAGTTTTTAGATAATCATCTCTTTCACAGTAATCAGATGGCATGAGTATTGCATGAAGGGCGGGGTCGATTCCACGCTCATATGATGCCTTATATTTATCATTTATTTTTATTGATTTTAGAGGCCTCCGAGGGATATAACGATTTAATTTGTTTACCACATCACTCATGTTTTGCAGTCTTTCTTGAGAGATATCAGCATGAGCGTTCTCAATAGTAAATTGAACAGTTCCGACCTGTCGTATAACCTGAATATCCGGCCTGTTTGGGCCATCATGGCAAGGGACTGGTCTTTGCTGCTCATTTAATGGAGGAAGATTTTGTCTTTGAAGCAAAGCAGGGCGAGCTCTTCTTCCAAAGGTTACGCGAAGGTTATTATTAACATAATGTGCAGGCAATCTTTTAATATCAATAAATGGCATATTCTCCCCTCTATATATATATCGTCAAAAATGGGTCAAAATTTCAATATTTTGCAGGGGAAAAGGGGGAAAGAGAGTCAGAGGTTCCTGGCAAACGCGTATAAATATTCCTGCGCATATCCCGCATATTTGCCGAAATATGAGGCGTCCTTGCCGGGGAAATATTTCCTCATGATCCGTTCTATCCAGACGTCGACAGGGAATGCCTCATATTTGTTGTAGCCAAAAAGAAGTATGCAGTTTGCTACCTTTTTACCAATGCCCTTCACTTCCATCAGTTCGGCCATTGCCTTGGCATATGGCATTTTGGTGATCTTATCAAGCTTGATCTCTTTGGTGCAAAGCTTACTGATGGCGTCTTCAAGGAACCTGTCGCGGAAGCCGAGCCCGCAGGTTCGCAGATCAGCCATGCAGCAGCCGGAAAGCTCTTTCAGGGTAGGGAAGGCGTGAACTGTTCTTCCCTCGAATTGCATCTTCTTTCCGAAGCGATAGCTCAGCTCATTGACCATCTTGTTTATCCTCTTGATGTTGTTCTGTGAGGACAGGATATAACTTACAAGGCACTCGAACGGCTCCTGTTTGATTATCCTCAGTCCCCAGTATTTCTTTAACGCGAGTATGAGTATCCTGTTGTTCGGGAAAGTTTTGATCACTTTTATGTAATCAAGGTCAAGGTTAAAATAATCTTTTACAGCTTTGGTAGTGACTTTGCCGTCAAATACAAGTTCATTGCCTTCCTGCCTGATCTTGATAGGCTTTCTGCCAATAAAGCCGTACCAGAAGCCTTCGTGCTTGTGCCATCGAAAAACTTGACCGCATGAGAGGGTGTGATCGAGGTTGAAATCCTTTACTGCCAACTTTGCCATTGGTGGTTAAGCTTTAATTTGGCCGACGAGGTCTTTTATGCTTTCAATTTTATTGGCGATCAAGTATTTCTTTATGCCTTCAGCGATTTCGACGGCGGCACGCGGGTTGATAAAGTTGCCGGTGCCGACCTGGATAGCGGAAGCTCCGGCTAAAATGAATTCAACGGCGTCATCAGCATTCATTATGCCTCCGATGCCGATGACCGGGATCTTGACGGTTTTATAGATCTCATGGACCATCCTGACCGCTATTGGCTTTATCGCCGGCCCGGAAAGGCCGCCGATGCCCATCGATAATCTCGGACGTCTTGAATTGATGTCGATCGCCATTCCAAGGACAGTATTGATCGCTGAGATCGCGTCGGCTCCGGCGATCTCGGCTGCTTTGGCGATTACTTTGATGTCAGTCACATTTGGAGAAAGCTTGGCGATCACCGGAAGTTTTATCGATCTTTTCACCGCGCTGATCACTTCCGCTGTCAGCTTCGGATCAATGCCGAACTGCATGCCGCCCTGTTTCACATTGGGACATGAAATGTTGACCTCAATGCCGGAAATCCCGGCTAATCCATCAAGTCTTTTTGCCAGTTGAGCATATTCATCCACTGATTCACCGGCAATATTGACGATCACTGGCACTTTGAACTTGGCAAGATAGGGGAGGTCGTCCTTGATAAAAGCATCGATCCCAAGATTCTGAAGCCCAATAGTGTTCAGCATACCCGATGGTGTTTCGCATATCCTCGGAGGCGGATTGCCTTCGCGCGGCTTTAAGGTGATACTTTTCACTATCAAGGCACCAATGTCGTTGATATTGATGAAGTCCTCGTAGTCCTTGCCGCTGCCAAATGTGCCGGAAGCCACCATCACGGGATTCTTCATCTTTAATCCGGCAATATTAACGGCTATTTCTGCCATAAAAGTTCCCTCACATCAAATATCGGGCCATCGGAACAAACTTTCTTATATCCGTTCTTTGTATTTACAGTGCAGCCGTTGCACGATCCAAATCCGCATGCCATCCATTCCTCAAGCGAAACCTGGCAGGGGATCTTGTATTGCGAGGAAATGCTTTCAAGTTCCCTGATCATCGGCCTGGGGCCGCACGCGTATATGATCGTATTGGTGGGGGAAAGCTTTGAGCCGATGACGTCAAGCAGGACCTGAGTAACCAGCCCTTTCTTGCCGTAAGTCCCGTCATCAGTTGATACCACAACCTCACAACCCAGTTCCTTAAAATCCTCCTCACAAAGCACCGAATTAATGTTGTTCGCGCCGATCAATACATAAACTGCCTTAACTTTTTTTGTCAATTGTTCCGCCAATGCAAGCATCGGGGCTATCCCTGCACCGCCTCCCACGATTATTGCCACGTCCTTTGACTTGTCTATCATAAATCCGTTCCCAAGCGGGCCGATAATATCTATGTCCCCGCCCGGCTCGATCTCTGACAACATCCTGGTGCCTTTCCCGATGACCCTGAAAAGAACATCAATGGTTCCTTTAGCTTGATCTATCCTGTTCAGGCTCAAAGGTCGGCGGAGCAGGGGATCGGATGAATCCGAGCATTTGACCATTATGAATTGTCCTGGGACCGATTCTCTTGAGATTTTCGGAACTGCCAGTGTAATTCTGAAATGTTCAGGGGCGATTTTCGTGTTTGCGGCAACCTTGGCGATCTCCTGGTGCTTCATTTAGAATATTAATATACAATAAGATGAGGATAAAATCAATCGTGAGTGCTAATCGCCGTTATCTTTTTCAGTAAGGAAAATAAGCTCGCCGGTCTTAGCAGAAGTGAATGATTTGATCTTCCCGCTTTCAGCTTATTAATCGTGCGTTATATTGAAAAATTTCAGTTAATTTGATATTATATCGGCTCCTGATGCGGGCTTAGTTCCCTCCTCCGTCCGAGGGGCTCCGGAGGGCGAGTAACAAAGTAATTAAAGATGTTAAATCGTCGAATATTGAACGGTTTGAATCAAGTGTAATGAGCGGGCTTAGTTCAGCGGTAGAATGTCTGCTTCCCAAGCAGAAGGTCGGGGGTTCAAATCCCCCAGCCCGCTTTATTAATTCAGTGAAATTTCCGCCCGATTCTTCAGATAATACTCTGTCAGTATTTTGATGACGGAGGACACAATGGCAGATAATATCATTTCATCGGCATTCGATTCGTTCAGATGGTACCCGCCTACTACAGATAATAATCATAGGACCATAGAGGATAACGAAAAGAATAAGAGTGACCCTGCAGCAAAACAGAAAATAATAGCGGGGATATCAGGCATAGGGACCGAGGTCCCGAAAATAGCCCCAAACAATTTCTTTGGTGCCTGCATGTTCTCTTTTAAAGCCGACGGCTTAAGGGTCCCTAATGACCTGAAAAACGATATAACTCGACACGCACGGGTAAAGAACCTTACTGAAGATTTTGATAATATCGGATTTGCAGTGGTTTCCGGATTCAAGCACGGATGCTTTTTCTATGTTGATGCCGACAGGCAGTACGCGGGGGGCTCGATCGGAGGGATATCACTGCTTGGTTCTGACGAACATAACACTTTCCTGAGCGCGGTGATCAGCACCCAGCCCTATGAATATGATCCTGACACGACCGTTCCAAGTTTAAGCGACGAACCAGCCCATATTGACACAGAGGCATCTCATTTCCTCATGAATATTGGCGGCAGAAATTTCTCTCTCGGTGCCGAATATGCAAAACACTTTGCTTTGATAGATGATGTTAAAGTGGCAAATAGCGAGGAATGGAAAGCACACCTTGAGATCGAAGATATTGAGAAATTATTCAAGAGCGATACTGATCTTTCGCTTGGCCTTGGCGCATCGGCCAGCAACAAAGGCGAATATACTATCCATTTGGATTCCGGCACTATTAGATTGACCATTAAATGGGACAAAGCCGGCCGTTATATGCTTGAACCATTCATCCAGGGCGGACTTTCCTTCTAGCAACCGATTATCCGGCAATGATCGGATCCAGTAGCCCGCTTTTTATCTTGGCTTAGCCTTATATCCGCAAGTATCGAATAACGCAGGTTCTTCAAAGAAATCTACAAGAGGGTAATTCCTGCACACATTCGGCCTCCATTTATAGTCCCCGCAGGTGCCGTCAGGACGCGAGTTTTTGCAGCCGAATACCAGATAGTTCCTTTCATGGTCGATCCTTTGCAGATAAAATCTGAACAACCAAGAGATCCATCGGATCACTATTTCCTGCGTGAGCTTGTTGTTTAATAGCCTGGGTTCGATCTTTATGTGGATCTCTTTGCAGCATTTGCCGCACTTATTGCATTTGCCTTCCAGTATCCACCTTGTCTTGAAAGGTTTCCTGGCAAGATTTGACACGAAATTGTCAGCCAGCACAAAAGAAAGCATGATCTTTCTGAGCATCGATATATTATACATCGAATCCAAAACCTTGAAAACCGCTCGTGTTCATGAGATAATTTCTGCCTGTTGCAGCGGCGCAGTAGCCAAGCGGTAAGGCAACTGTCTGCAAAACAGTTATACGCCGGTTCGATTCCGGCCTGCGCCTGACTCCGCTCTTCGAGCTTCGTCAGGCAAGCCTAATAACGGGCTTGCCCTTCGGAGCAACGAGCGGAGCGAGTGCGTAGAAGGGCAGTTAGTTCAGTGGTAGAATGCCTCGTTGACACCGAGGAGGTCATAGGTCCGATTCCTATACTGCCCACCACTTACTACAGGTGCGACACCATTTCGTCAATCGTGACGAACTTGAAGCCTTTCTTTTTAAGTCCCTCTATGACCACTGGCAGGGCATTGATCACAGCTTCCCGGCTTGCCCCGCCGTCATGGAGAAGTATTATCGTGCCGTTACTTGAGTATTTTAGTATTTTCGATGCTATGTCTTTTCCGGTTTTATGGTTCCAGTCCCCCGCATCCCGGTTCCAGAGGATAATTGTGTATCCCAGATTTTCAGCTTCGTTCAGGAATCTCCAGCTCTCGAAACCGAAAGGAGGCCGAAAATATTTCACATTTTGTTCGGCATACTTCTTGATCAGGTCGTTCGTTTTGGTCAATTCACGTTTAATTTTATTTGAATCAGTAATAAGACCGCTGGCGTGGGTATATGTGTGATTCCCGATAACATGGCCTTCCTGCGCCTCACGACTGATTATGCCTTTGTTCTTTTCGATGAACTTGCCAAGAACGAAAAAAGTGGCCTTTACATCATACTTCTTAAGTATATCCAGTATCTGAGGAGTTGCTTTTGAGTTAGGGCCGTCATCGAACGTAAGCGCCACTTCCGGCAGCTTACGGCTGCCATGCCAGATAATAGTGCCGGCCATGGAAGGGGGTACTATCTCAACGATAGAATTAATGATGTATATATAAGATATACATATAGAAACGATCACGGCCATCAGCAGAAGTGTTAATTTTGCTTTCATTCAGGAATCATTTTAGCTTAAAAATTAATTGCATGCTATAATTTATTCAATGGTCCTGTTTTCAGAGATGTTCGTATCAGAGCTCATAAATAAGCCGGTGATCGACCGCTTTGAAGATCGCATCGGCATCGTGAAGGATATAATAGCGACTTTCAGCCACAGATTCCCGAAAGTTTCGGGCATTCTGGTCAGGCTTGACGATAATGGCGCTGAAAAAGTGGTCCTTATCGGGGATATCGATCTTATAGGCAGAAAGTTCATTTCCACAAGGACAGTAAAAGAGAGGATCCCGTTCTGCGGCCTGTCTTCTGATGACATACTGCTCTGCAGAGATATTCTGGACAAACAGATCGTGGACACCCAGGGCGCGAGGGTGGTAAGGGTGAATGACATCAAGTTAGCGAAGGTTGAAGAAGAGATAATGCTGATCGCGGTAGATATTGGCATGAGGGGCGTGTTGAGGAGGCTTGGGATCGAAGGCTTTCTTGGCATGATACTTGGGACCTTCCGGGTGAAGCTGGAACAATCTTTGATAGGATGGAATTATGTGGAATTCCTTAAGAGCGATGTAAAAAAAGGGAAACTGACGATACCTCACAAAAGAGTTGAAGAACTTCACCCTTCGGACATTGCCAGCATAATAAGCGACGTGCGTTCAAACGTAAGGACAGAGATCTTTGCCGGCCTGCCCGACAAGACGGCAGCGGAAGCGCTCCATGAACTTGCGCCAAAGATCCAGGCGTTCCTGCTGACAACTGTTGATACCAAGAAGGCCCTCAGCATATTGAACAGGATGCCCGTGGATGAGGCGGCTGACGTTCTTGGCGACATCCCCGAGGAAAGGGCGGAAGAGCTGCTCAGGATAATGCAGAACAAGAAGGAACGGGAAATAAGAAAACTGCTGGTACACCATGACGAGACCGCGGGCGGGCTGATGACAACGGAGATGATCTCGCTTCCCCAGAATTTGACGGTGGAAGAGACGATCAATAAATTAAGGGAGCTTGCGCCCAGCGCCGAGACGATCTATTATCTGTATGTTGTTAATGAGGAAGGCCGCTTTGTAGGTGTCGTAACATTAAGAAGGCTTATAGTCTCAAAGCCGAGCGAAATACTCTCAGAGATCATGATAAAAGACCTGATAACCGTGCCTCCCGATGCGAACCAAAGGCGTGTGGCGGACGTGATATCCAAGTATAATTTGCTTGCTGTCCCTGTGGTAAGCCTGGACGGCAAGATCCTGGGGATCGTGACCGTGGATGATGTGATTGATTTTATCCTTCCGCCGATAGCGAGAAGGAAACGACAGATGCTGGGATAAAGCTCAGCCTTATTTTTTTCTCTTCAAGAGCTTGAACTTTTTTACGATATTCCACAAAACCTTTGTCATTTTTGTGACCGGGATCGGTTTCTTGCCGAATACCTTTTCCAGTGTTTCTGTTCTTCCTTTGAATGAAACAACCAAATTCGTTAATCCGCCTTTTGCCAAGTTGTTCACCTCCTACTCTCTGTAAATACAGGGCAATATTACAGTCTTGATGCTTGATTGTCAAGGGATTTTGTGCTACAATGCTTCCCTTCGTTCCAAATATCCCCAAATAATTTTATGGAGGATAAGATTGATGTTTAAAAAAGTATTGATCGCGAACAGGGGAGAGATAGCGGTGCGCATCATCCGCGCTTTAAAAGAGCTCGGGATAAAAAGCGTCGCCGTTTATTCCGATGCCGACAAGGATTCTCTTCACGTGAAGATCGCGGACGAAGCTTACTGCATAGGCCCCGCCACGCCAAGCCAGAGTTATCTTAATATTCCCAGCATAATATCTGTTGCCGAGGTTTCCGGGGCGGATGCCATCCATCCCGGCTACGGATTCCTGGCAGAGAACGAGAAATTCGCGGAGATCTGCGCGCAATCAAAGATAGTTTTTATCGGGCCTCATCCGTCGGCCATGAAGGCCATGGGGAACAAGTCGATCGCCAGGAAAACAGTTGCAAAAGCAGGAGTGCCGGTTGTTCCCGGCTCAGAAGGCGTCATAACCGATGACGATGAAGCCAAAAGGATCGCAGGGAAGATCGGCTATCCCGTTATCATAAAGGCATCCGCGGGAGGCGGGGGCCGTGGTATGAGAGTGGCCGAAAATGAAAGCGAACTGATATCTCACATGAGGACTGCCAGGGCTGAGGCAGAAGCGGCGTTCGGCAATCCCGATGTCTATATTGAAAAGTTCATAGTGGAGCCGCGTCATATAGAGTTCCAGATACTTGCGGACAGCCACGGCAGCGTGATCCACCTGGGCGAGCGGGATTGTTCCATACAGAGGCGCCATCAGAAATTACTGGAGGAATCCCCGTCGCCGGCGCTTGATGATAAGCTAAGGAGAAAAATGGGGGAGGCTGCAGTGAAGGTGGCGAGGTCGGCAAAATATCTGAGCGCGGGGACCATAGAATTCCTTCTGGATAAATACAATCACTTCTATTTCATGGAGATGAACACCAGGATACAGGTGGAGCATCCGGTCACGGAGATGGTTACAAGCATAGATATCGTCAAGGAACAGATAATTATCGCAACAGACGAAAAGATGAGCTACAGGCAGAGCGAAGTAAGGTTTACTGGCCATGCGATAGAAGCCCGGATTAATGCCGAAGACCACGAAAGGGATTTCATGCCTTGTCCCGGAGATATCTCTGTATATCTAGCACCCGGAGGCCCCGGGATAAGGGTGGACAGCCACGCGTATACGGGATATAAAGTGCTGCCTCATTATGATTCCCTGATCGCCAAGCTCATCGCCTGGGCGCCGACAAGGATAGAGGCGATAAACAGGCTGGACAGGGCGCTTGATGAATATGCCATCGGTCCCATCGCGACAACGATCCCTTTCCACCGCAAGGTGCTTAAGGTGAAAGAATTCAGGGAAGGAAATGTGCACACGGATTTCATAGCCAGGCATTTCAGCAATATTCATGGGTAGCCGCTCCACAGCAAGAAGGGTCGCCATGCAGGCGATCTATCAGTCAGATATCTCAGCAATTGACATTGAAGAGGCTCTTGACGGGCTTTTTAAGGAAGAGAAAATGGCTGACGAAGCCAAGGATTTCTCAAAAAAGCTTGCCATCGGTGTGATCAAAGTAAAAGATGAGCTTGACGGCAGGATCACGAAGTTCTCGAAGAACTGGGCTGTGGACAGGATCTCCCCGGTTGACAGGAGCATATTGAGGATCGCCTTGTTCGAGCTTATTAATGAAAAGGATACGCCCAAGGCGGTCATAATCAATGAGGCTATAGAGCTTGCAAAAAGGTACTCAGACGAGAACTCCGCGTCCTTCATAAATGGAATTCTTGGCGCCGCCGTGATATAATTCAGGTTCTATGTTCACAGGAATTATCGAGGACCTCGGCAAAGTCGGATCACTTATCAGGTTCAAGGACAGGGTCGTTCTTACCATTGCCGCAAGATTTACAAATGAACTCCACACTGGCGACAGCGTCGCGGTCAACGGAGTTTGCCTCACTGTCACAGAAAAGCTCATGTCATCGTTCAAGGTTGATATAATAGGGGAGACGCTTGAGAAGAGCAGCATCAATTTACTTAAGGTGGGCGAATATGTGAACCTTGAGAGGGCGATCTCCGCAAGCGGAAGATTTGACGGCCATATCGTTCAGGGGCATGTGGACTGCAAGTCGATCATAATCAACATCATTAATGCAGGTCAATCACGCGAGATCGAGATAAGCGTGCCGGATAATTACAGAAAATATTTGGCCAGCAAAGGCTCGATAGCTGTTGACGGCGTAAGCTTGACCGTTGCTTCAATGGATGACAGGTATTTCAGGGTGGCAGTGATCCCGCATACCGCGCTGGTCACGAACCTGTTCCATAAAAAGATAGGCGACTATGTGAACCTTGAATTTGATGTTCTGGCCAAATACGTTGAAAGCGTGATCGGGAAAAGTGATATCAATGACCTGGCCAGTATCAAGGGCATTAAGATCGACGACGAATTCCTTAAAAAGGCGGGTTTCCTGAATTGATGTTCAATACCATTGAAGAAGCCAAAAAAGATATCGCCAGAGGCAGGATGGTCGTGGTGCTGGACGATAAGGACCGCGAGAACGAAGGCGACCTGATAATGGCGGCAGAAAAGGTCACACCCGATGCCATCAATTTCATGATCACTCATGGAAAAGGGCTTGTATGCGTGCCAATGACAATTGATCGGCTGGAGTATTTTGGCCTTAAGCCCATGGTCACGGAGAATCTGGAATCAATGAGAACAGCTTTTACGGTCTCAGTTGACGCTTCCAGAAAATACGGCATCACAACCGGCATCTCGCCCGCGGACAGGGCAAAAACGATCGAGGTCTTGATAAACCCCTCATCAAAACCATCTGATATCGTTGCGCCAGGGCATTTATTTCCATTGAAGGCCATGGCAGGCGGAGTCCTCAGAAGGGCCGGTCATACTGAGGCCGCAGTTGACCTGGCAAGGATCGCGGGGCTTTATCCCGCGGGAGTGATCTGTGAGATCATAAAGCCGAGCGGACACATGGCAAGGACACAGGACCTGCTGAAATTCGCACAAAAATTCAAGCTCAAGATGATCACGATAGCTGATCTTATAAGGTACAGGATGAGAAAAGAGAGGTTCATTGAAAAAATAGCCACCACAAAAATGCCCACCAAGTACGGCAACTTTACTTTGCAGGCATACAGGGACACGCTAGATGGTTATTACCATATCGCGCTGATAAAAGGCAGCATCCGGAAGAAGAAAAATGTTCTTGTAAGAGTCCACTCGGAGTGCCTTACCGGGGATATCTTCGGCTCATGCAGGTGCGACTGCGGCGAACAGCTGGAAAGGTCGCTTGAAATGATCGAAAGGGAAGGCGCCGGCCTCCTGCTTTACATGAGGCAGGAAGGCAGAGGCATCGGTTTAACCGGGAAATTAAAAGCGTACGAACTTCAGGATAAGGGGAAGGATACTGTGGAAGCGAACCTGGACCTCGGGTTCAAGGCAGACCTTAGGGATTACGGCATCGGGGCCCAGATACTTGCTGATTTGGGACTGTCGACGATCAGGTTGATAACGAACAATCCAAGGAAGATCGTGGGATTGGAAGGCTACGGCCTTAAGGTAACGGAAAGAATTCCGCTTGAAATTATCCCAAATAAGCATAATATTATGTACCTTCGTACCAAATCGAAGAAATTGGGCCATATTTTATCATTCAAGAAAAGGGGGAATGTATCATGGGAAAAACGATCGAGGGCAAGTTAGACGCAACCGGGCTCAAATTCGCGATAATCGTAAGCAGGTTCAATGATCTGGTATCAAAAGGGCTTCTTGGCGGGGCTCTGGATTGCCTGAAAAGGCACGGGGCATCCGAGGAGGCCATAGATGTGGTCTGGGCTCCAGGAGCTTTTGAAATGCCGCTGATGGCGAAGAAACTGGCCGCTAAGAAATATAACGCGGTCATATGTCTGGGCGCGGTGATAAGGGGCGGAACTCCGCACTTTGAATACGTGGCGTCCGAAGCAGCGAAAGGCGTGGCAAAAGTATCGCTTGATTCAGGGGTTCCGGTGATATTCGGCGTGCTTACCACCGACAACCTGGAGCAGGCGCTGGAAAGAGCGGGAGCAAAGCCCGGGAACAAGGGGTTTGCCGCCGCGATGAGCGCGATCGAATCCGCGAACGTAATAAGCCAGATCTAGAGAGGATCCATAATTGGCAAGAGTCCTGATACAGAACGTCACAAAAAAATTTGATGACGTCATAGCCGTAAAAAGCGTAAATCTTGAAATAAAGGACAAGGAATTCCTTGTGCTTGTAGGCCCTTCCGGCTGCGGCAAGACAACGCTGCTTAGAACTATAGCCGGTCTGGAAGAAGTGACCGAGGGCAAAATATATATCGGCGACAGGTTGGTAAATGATGTTCCTCCCAAGGACCGTAATATCGCCATGGTTTTCCAGAACTATGCCCTTTATCCCCACATGAACGTATACGACAATATGGCTTTCGGCCTCAAGCTGCGGGGAACTCCAAAAAAAGAGATAGATGAAAGAGTGGCGCAGACAGCCGAAATACTCGAGCTCAAGCAGCTGCTGAAGAGGCTTCCAAAGCAATTATCGGGAGGGCAGAGACAGCGTGTCGCGCTGGGGCGGGCAATAGTGCGCAAGCCGGCGGTATTCCTGATGGATGAGCCCCTTTCAAATCTTGATGCCAAACTCCGCGTACAGATGAGGGCCGAGCTCAAGAAGATCCACGACAGCCTGCAAACGACCATAATATATGTAACGCACGATCAGGTGGAAGCCATGACCCTGGGAGAGCGGATAGCTGTAGTTTTAAATGGAGAAGTCCAACAGGCGGACAAGCCGCTTGTGGTATATGAAAAACCATGTAACAGATTCGTTGCCGGTTTCATAGGCAGTCCCCCAATGAATTTCATCAAGGGCACGATCTCAAAAAAGGGAGATGCGCTTAGATTCACCTCCGAATGCTTTGAGATTAAGACCTATCCATTCTTTAAGGGCATGCTCGAAAAATATTCAAGCAAAGAAGTGTTCATGGGGATCAGGCCTTCGGACCTGTATGACGAAGCGCAGGCAAAATGGCTGCAGGAGAATGAAAAGGATATCATAAACGCGAAGGTTGATTTCAGGGAATTGATGGGGGACGAGATATACCTTTATTTAAAAGTGAACAAGGCTTCTATTGTGGCGAAAGTAGGCTCATATATCTCAGCAAATCCAGGCGAAAACACAAAAGTAGTTGTTGACCTCAGGAAAGTGCACTTCTTTGATCCCGAGACACAGAGAGCGATAGTTTGAACTTTGGGTTGAAATCTTTAAGAGAACTTAGCAAAGCGGGCAGGACCGCTTCTTCTCTTCCGCCGCTTGATGTACCGCAGGAAAAGATCGAAAACCTGATCCCAAAGCAGTTTCTTGCCGATGATCTGCCTGATCTCCCGGAATTGTCGGAAGTCGATGTAATAAGGCATTTTACCGATCTTTCCCGTAAGAACTTCGGCGTGGACAGCGGCTTCTATCCGCTTGGTTCATGCACGATGAAATATAATCCAAAGGTCAATGAGGATATCGCAAGGTTTCCGGGCTTCACGGATATCAATCCAAATCAGGATGACGCGACAGTTCAGGGAATTCTGGAGTTATTGTATAACTTTGAAAGATATATATGCGCGATATTTGGCTTTGATGCGGCAACTCTGCAGCCCGCAGCGGGAGCACATGGGGAGCTAACTTCGCTTTTTATAATCAAAACTTACTTAAAGGATAAAGGACAAGGGTCAAGGGATAAAGTTATTGTTCCTGATTCTTCACACGGGACCAATCCGGCTTCGGTGAATATGGTCGGCTGGCATGCTGTTCAGGTAAAGTCGAACTCAAGAGGCGGGATTGATATTGACGAGCTGAAAAAAGCGGTAGGCCCTGATACTGCCGCGATAATGATCACAAATCCGAATACACTTGGATTATTTGACGAGAACATAATGGAAGTGGCGGATATAGTTCACAAAGCTGGAGGCCAGGTATATTATGACGGAGCGAACGCCAATGCGACACTGATCAAGTCAACTCCCGCAGGTCTCGGATTTGACATCGCTCACTTCAACCTTCATAAAACATTTTCAACGCCTCACGGTGGTGGAGGGCCGGGATCGGGGCCGGTTTGTGTAAAAAAACACCTCGAGCCTTATTTGCCGATACCGAGGATCATCAAATCTGATTCAAGATTCAAGACTCAAGATTCAAAGTTTCCAAAGAGTATAGGACGCGTGCATTCTTTCCACGGCAACATCAATGTGATCGTCAAAGCTTACGCTTACATTATATCTCTTGGCATAGAAGGCCTGCGTGAAGTATCAGAGAACGCTGTTCTCAATGCAAATTATGTCCTGAATAAGCTCAAGCCCTATTATCATCTTCCATATGATCGAATATGCCAGCATGAATTCGTGATATCGGCTGAGCGTCAAAAAGAGAAATACGGCGTCAAAGCTCTGGATATTGCAAAACGTTTGATCGACTACGGCTTTCATCCCCCGACAATATATTTTCCGCTGATCGTCCACGAGGCACTGATGATCGAGCCGACGGAAACTGAATCGAAAGAAACATTGGATAAATTCTGCGATGCGATGATAGCTATAGCGAAGGAATGTGAAACGGATCCTGAGCTGGTAAAGGGAGCCCCGTATTCAACCCCGGTATCAAGATTGGACGAAACGAAAGCGGCACGCGAACCCAAACTCCACTGGTAATATGCTGAACATTATTCCCTTCAAGAAGTATTCCGGCAAATACAATATGGAATATGATGAGCATTTATTCAGCAACTTTGAACACGGTTCAAATGAGACGACATTAAGGATATATGGATGGGAAGGCCCGTGCATATCAATTGGCTACACTCAAAAGCCAGAACTTGAACTGAACCTGGCGAATTGCAAGAAGTATGGCATCGAAGTTGTTAAGAGGCCAACAGGCGGCGGGATAGTATTCCATAATGAGTTCGAGGTTACTTATAGCCTTGTCTGCGCGCTGGATGATCCAAAATTGCCAAAAGGCATGATCGAATCTTATGTATTCATATCAAAGATAATCATCGAAGCTTTAAATAGAGTAGGGGTGCCGGCTGAATTATCAGATACAAGGCACCATGAACAGGCGCGCCTGTGTTTCAGCTTCCCGGCAAGCTATGAGATCACATTGCAGGGCAATAAGATAGTAGGAAGTGCCCAAAAGAGAGGTAAAAAGGCCTTATTACAGCAGGGTTCGATATTCATAAGGAATAGCGACCTAAAAATCGATGATTTTATCAAGCATTCGATCGAATTCAAGTCTATATATGACATTATGGGGATAGATATTGATCAACACCGTCTATCAAGCGAGTTATCCACAGCATTTTCCCGCCATTTCAACTAAAAACTGGCAGGTTACGATTATAGTGACGATTCAATAGAGAGCCTTTGGTAGGCCACTTATGGCACTAAAGCTGGTCAAGTATTCGTCACATTTGCTGATATAACGATAAAAATCAGATTACGATAAAAATCCGGGATTTTTAGTTATTTTCGGTTTGGGGAAGAATTCTGCGATCTGCCTTTTATGTAATTCGACTTGAGCGGTATTGAAGGCATCTTCCCAAGTTCTGTAATATATGCATGCCCGCTCATGAGTTTCACTGAAATTGCTCAACGCCCATTCGCTTGTCGATGTTTCAGAAAGTTTACCGGATTTGAGCAGCCTGATTATCTCCTCTATTATTGCCTTTCTTTTTAGATGATATGAATCCCTTATCGCATTGTAATTTATCTTTGCTTCAGGATATTTTTCGGCAGTGTACGCGATAGCTGCCTCCCAGTTAGTAAAAACACTGTGAGCCCATTTCCAAAGCTCCGGATGCCTTGCGCTGACAGCCGTAGGGGCTAACGGTTCGTCTTGCATGGCATGCAGTTTATTGATTTCTTCCGCCACTCTGTCTTTAATGTAGACATTGGGGGTGTTGCGGAATTTTGCTTTAACAACTTCTGGAAGATACTGAAGGATATTTATGTCCCTGAAAGAGGCAGCGGCATTGAATCGGATCCTAAGAGCACTGTTCTGAATGATTATTTTTACTCTTTCAGGTTTCCTTGCGCCTCCGTAAACTATTTGTGATATTTTAAATTTAGCCATATAAATTGTTCTTATCGTATTTATCTAGCGAGATTCAGGCAGCTTCATGTATTTTCCTTGCTTTTTCAACCTCCGCCTGCCAGACCGAAAAGGGCTTTTCTATGCCGTTTGAATCGAATCGGCCGGGAACTACAAGTTTCGGCTGATAAATATCGATGCCATAAATAGGAAGAGCCAGCTTCCATTTTTTATGCCGGATTATCGCTGCTATGACCATATCAGGATTGTCTTTTAATATCTTTGTTACATCGATGATCTCAAGCTTTTCCTTCTGTCTGTGCATTAACTCTGTCTTGATCCTCTCCTCCGTCCATTCCCTTAGAACGGCTTCCTTGTAATTGAATCCCGCATCCGCTACGGACGCTTTCCAGCTATCCTGATAAGCACGCTTTCCTTTCTTGAACAATTCTTTATCTTCGCGCTCAACGAACCACCTGGTTATTGGGAGCCCCGCTTGATGCCGTATTTTGATCTCGCTGCGGATCTCTTCCCTGATTGTTATATGCCGGGCGGTAGAAATTGCCTTACTGATCAGGGGCCTTCTGGCTTCCCTTTCCTTCCTTTTGATCTCCGCGTAATTGCGGCCGTTTGCAGTGAGGGCTCTTTCCCAGCTGCCATACTGCGCTTCTCCTGAATACCAAAGGCGATAATCCTCTCTTTGGACTGCGCTTATGAGCAGCGACTGCCCATGCGTTTCTCTGTTCGCTATGGCTTTCTTGATCTCATTTTTTTGCATGGGCCGCTTCACAAGAATGACATTCTCGTATTTAATGTGATTCCTTCTCAATGCTATTTCCCAGCTCCCATATATATCGGCACCTACGGTAAATGCCGTAGGACAATGCTTTTTGATATAAGTCGGATTCAGGGGCACTTGAACCTCTTCGCATTTCTTAACGAAAGCGTTAAAGAATGGGCGCGTCCACATTCGCTGACCGGGAATGCCCCGGGGGACAAGAACATCACCTTTTGCGCCGTGAAGTATCGTTACCATTTAAGCCTCCGGTCCTTGCCCTGGTTCCGGGGCCTCGTCAGTTTTATCCTCTAACGGTTCCGGCACATAATTTTCAACGGCGATCTTATATTCTTCCCAATCTTTAAATCTTTCGTATATGGCCGTTGCGAAGTCAATATCCTCAATGAAGAGTCGGACCAGATCGAATTTTTTCGCTTTCATCAGCTCTTTGCCGTTTAAAAGAAAATCATTGTCCGTCCAGTTGGCATACGGGCCGTAATTGCTGTAGTTAAGCCCTGCGGCTTCAACCGCCTTCTTCCATGTTCCGAATTCAGCAATGCCGCCCTTAACGATCTTGGGATGGATCTTTAACATTGCGGCAAGCTTGAGGTTCGTTCTTATCCCATCGAATAACAGGATGGCTTCGATCACCCTGTCTCTTCTGCTTTTCCTGCCGGGAGGTGTAAGAGTGATCTTTTCAGCTTCAATATTTTTGCTTTTGTGATAGTCCCGTATAGCGGCTGCCCAGTTCCCGTGAATGCATTCAGCCTGCTCAACAAGGTAGGTGAAATAGTCCCTCATGAACTCTTCATCGAGCGACTGCCCTCTTGAAGCTAGATCAGCTATACTGGCTCTGACCAGAACACGCCATTTTGCCATGTCCACGCGCGCTCCGTCGATGACCAGATGAGGCACATACTGTTTGGCAACAGAAAGAATATGTTTCACTCTTTCTATTGTGCCAGCATAAGGGCATCGGCCCGTATTTGCCGGAAGACCAGAATTTCTTAATATCATACAGAGTTTTATCGGCATAATTGTCTAGAAATTTCACTTTATATCAAGTAAAATAAATGCATGGCGAACTGGCAATCTGTTCTGCAAAAGCTTGATGAATGGCGCTTTCTTCTGCCGAAAACATTTAAGGAGGGAATGCGGGCCGATGGCTTGATATATGCCGATGAGCAGATGATCGAACACATTGTTGCCGATAACGCGCATATTCAAGTCGCAAACGTCGCATGCCTTCCCGGTATTGTCGGCAGATCTCTGGCAATGCCGGATATCCATCTTGGCTATGGATTCGCTATAGGCGGAGTAGCAGCATTCGACCCTGAAGCTGGCGGAATTATTTCTCCTGGCGGTGTTGGCTACGACATCAACTGCGGATGCAGGGTGCTTCGAACTGACCTGACTTATACCGAGATCAAGGATAAAATAGGGCAGATCACTGATAAATTAGCGGCTGAAGTTCCCTCAGGTGTCGGATCAGTGGGGCCGATCTCGCTCTCATCAAAACAATTAGAACAAGTACTGCTCGAAGGCTCGAAATGGGCCGCACGGAACGGTTATGGAACTCAGGATGACGTGCTCCATACCGAGGAGAATGGTTCAATGGCGGGTGCGGATCCGTCGAAAGTGAGTTCACACGCGAAAGAGAGGGGGACAAATCAACTCGGGACTCTTGGCAGCGGGAATCATTTCCTTGAAGTCCAAAAGGTTGAAGAGATATATGACCAGAAAGTCGCTGATGCTTTTGGGATATTCAAGGGCCAGATAACTATCATGGTACATTCCGGCTCTCGGGGCCTGGGCCATCAGGTCTGTACCGATTATATAAAGACCATGCAGACAGCTTTACAGAAATATAATATTTCTGTCCCTGATCGACAGCTATGCTGCGCACCGATAAATTCACAGGAAGGGCTTGATTACTTTGGCGCGATGGCGGCGGCGGCCAATTATGCCTGGTGCAACCGCCAGCTGCTGATGCACTGGACAAGGGATTCGTTCTCTAAAGTACTTCAAGCTTCACCGGAGAAACTTGGCATCAGACTGATATACGATGTTGCTCATAATATAGCAAAGAAAGAAAAACATAAAGTTGATGGTAAGGAAAAAATGCTCTGTGTTCATCGAAAGGGGGCAACGCGGTCATTCCCTGCAGGCCGTCCTGAAATTCCAGAAGATTATAAGGATGTAGGCCAGCCGGTATTGATCCCCGGTGATATGGGCAGATATTCATATATTTTAGTCGGAACTGAACGCTCAATGCAGGAAACGTGGGGCTCCGTCTGTCACGGTGCGGGAAGACTGATGTCTCGAGCTGCCGCGACAAGGCAAATGTCAGTTGCTGGACTCATGAAAGAACTTGAAGAAGCAGGAGTGATAGTTCGGGCCGCAAGCAAGAAAGGGCTTGTCGAAGAAGCTCCGGAAGCGTACAAAGATGTAAGAGAAGTGGTCAACATTGTTGATCAGGCGGGATTGGCAAGGAAAGTGGCAAAGATGAAACCATTGGGAGTGGTGAAAGGATAAATTATAAATTCGAAGCACGAAATCCTAAACAATTTCTAATTACTAAATTCAAATTACCCAAACATTTATTTTGTGATAAAATCATTCTGAGATGTATTACGAAGAAGTATTCAAGGCGCTTAATAAAAATAAAATTAAATATTTAGTGATCGGCGGGATTGCCGTTAATTTGCACGGTCTTCACAGGTTCACGAAGGATTTAGATCTAATTATAGATTTATCAAATAATAATTTGATTAAGTTCATTGATACAATCGGAAAACTTGGGTATAAAACAAATGTTCCAAAGCATAAATGGGGTAAATTGGCAGCCATCGCATTTACGGGTAAGGATGAGGAATTTGACAGGGTAGATATATTTCTGAAGAATCCCATTGATTTTGACAAATCCTATAAAAAACGTGAAATATTTAAGCTCGGGAGAATAAATGTTTCGTGCATTTCCCTTGAAGATCTTTTGTTTTTAAAGAATAAAGCCGATAGATTAAGAGATTGGATAGATATCGGATCATTAAAAAGAATGAAAGGATTGAGAAAAAACAAATGAGAAAGAAGTTTACTAAAAAGGAAATAATGAATAAGTATTATAGTGACGACGAATTAAAAGAAATGGCGCGTGAATCTGCCAGGGGCGCGATGAATTGGCTTGAGGAGGCCAATCGTTTTATGAGAAGGATACTTCCAAAAAAGACTAAAATACTTCAACAGAAATTAATTAAGGAAGGCTGGTAAGGTGGAAACAAAACGCGAAGCGATATTACGGGAAAACTTCGATGAGTTAAAATTTCTTATGCTTCCCAATCGCATTCCGCAAGCATCAAGAGCATTCTTAAAGTTTCATAATACGCGGATAAAACATATTTTGAACCATGAAAAAACTTTTGTTCAAGAGTTCCATTTTCAGCCTCACAAACCCGACTCAATAATACAGGATCCTTGAATAAAAGATCTCCAATGCGGGTATCTCCGCCACGAAGGCAATACATTGGAAACGCATTAATAGTAGCTGCGAATCGGCTGCCCTGCATTTTTCTTGGAAATTCCTTTATATAAAGCGGGAAACGTGCGCCAGATTCCTGCTCCAAGCGCTCACGCCCGGTATTATTCGGGCCGATCCTGTAAAATGAGATCAATGGGATCGAACCCCTTTTTAACTTAGAACTATGTAGGACCGCATGGCTAAAGGCGGAAGTAACGGTGGATAAAAGTCTATATGAATATTTATCCAGATCAGGGTTTCTCATTCTTTCGCCAAATACGTGAACAGGAGATATCCATAAAGCGTGATATCCGGGTTTACTTTCAGTGGATTGTCCTCTCATTGCAACAGGAGGGATATTTCTTATTTGAGAATAGAATCTCTTGAGTGTTTGGGCAAGCCCGGGCATTGACACACCTTTGCCCGGGATCAAAACCGGCGATCTCAATTTTTCAACTACCCTTATTAACATATGTTTTTACCCTAATAATGTATCGAAACAAATAGGATGAAATTTCATTTTCTATTTAATAAGCATTGATGTAAAATAATTATTAAATGGAGACTAAACGTGAGGCAATGTTCTATGAAAAGCTGGATGGCGGCAGAGTTCGATGCGGGCTTTGTCCAAGGCGATGCACGATCATGCCGGATAAAGCCGGATACTGCGGTGTAAGAAAAAATGAGGGAGGCGTACTTTATACACTGATATACGGAAAGGTTTCGTCTCTGAATCTGGACCCGGTAGAAAAGAAACCTCTATTCCATTTCCACCCTGGATCTGAATGCCTCTCGATAGGCACCCTCGGCTGCAATATGAGATGCATACACTGCCAGAACTGGGAGATCGCCCATGTTGTCCTTGTGGAAGGCGTGCAGCAGGGAAAGGTCTACAATATTCTGGCTGAAGACAGAACGGATGTGTTCTCCCCGGAAAAGCTGATGGAAATGGCGGAGGAATCGGGAGCGGAAGGCATAGCTTTTACATATAACGAGCCAACGATCTGGTTCGAATATACTTATGACTGCGCGAAACTGGCAAAAGAGAAAGGCCTGTACACCGCGTATATCACGAATGGATACATAACACCGGAAGCTCTTGATGCTATCGGGCCGTATCTTGACGCATTCAGGGTGGATATAAAGGGATTCACAAAAGATTTTTACATGAAACTGGCAAAAGTGCCGAATTTTGAAACTATCCTTGAAGCGACGAAAAGGGCAAAAGATAAATGGAACATGCACGTGGAGATCATCACTCTGGTAATACCGGGTTGGAATGACGACGAAGAACAGCTAAAAGGGATCGCGTCTTGGATCAGGGATAATCTGGGGCCGGGAACCCCATGGCATGTCACCCGATTTGTCCCTTATCTTGAATTAAAGGACCTTCATGTGACCCCGGTCGAGACGCTTGAGAAAGCGAGGCAGATCGGGTTTGACGCGGGCTTGAAGTATGTTTACATAGGCAATGTCCCCGGGCATAAAGGGGAAAACACTTTTTGTCCTAATTGCAAGCATCTGCTGATAGAGAGAGTTGGATACGAGACCGAGATCAAAGGATTGAGCGCTGAAAATAAGTGCGATTATTGTGGAGAGGCTATACCGATCGTCTCATAGATTCGATTAAATTCATTACTCCGATCAAAAGCCCAAGAACAAGGAACGCCCCCGGCGGCATAAGCATGATAAGAGCGGGGCTATAGTTTTGGCCAAGAACAGAAATGCCAAGGATCGTCCCATTGCCGGTTATCTCTCTTATGGCGCTAACAACAGCAAGCGTGAGGATAAATCCAACACCCATTCCGAGACCGTCCAGAGCGGAATTCAGAATCTTTGCCCTGCATGCAAAAGCTTCCGCACGGCCAAAGATAATGCAGTTCACCACGATCAACGGGATGAACACGCCAAGCGCGGAATGAAGATCAGGAGTATAAGCAGCCATTAAGAGGTCAACTATTGTCGTGAATGTTGCAATTACAATGATGAACACGGGGATCCTGATCTTATCGGGAGTGATAGGTGCGACCATTGAAACAAGGATATTTGAGAACACAAGTACAAATGTTGTTGCTATCCCCATGCCGACGCCGTTGATAACGGTTGTAGTTATTGCCAAAGTTGCGCACATGCCAAGAAGTATCCTTAGCACCGGATTTTCCTTGATGATGCCTTTCGTGAATTCCTGGAGAAGGTTCACTTGGAGATGGCCCCGCCGGATACGATCAACTGAAGCGCTTCTTCAACGGACATGTTCAGAAAAATAATATCCCTGGTGGGCACGACTATCGTGAATCCGGTAGCCGGGGCAGGGGTGTTCGGAATAAACACATTGGTAAAGTTCTTTTTTTTCTTTTTTTTCAGTTCCGTTGGTCCAAGGCCTGTTGCAAAACCGATCGACCAGATGCCTTTCCTGGGATATTCCACGATGCAGACCCTTTTGTGCACCTCTTTGCCTTTCTGGAGAAAAAGGACTTCGTTCACTTTTTTTACGGAAGCATAGACGGTATTTACGATCGGCATCTTGTTCAATATCTCTTCGCTTAAGTGGATGAATTCTTTGCCGAGAAAATAATTAGAGATAAGCCCTATCAAAAAGGAAGTGATCAAAATGACGATAATGCCAAGGCCGGGGATGTAATGGCCTGTAAATGCCTTAATGTACCCCGCAAGGATCCCGTCGGTAAAGTCAAAGACTATAGTAAGTATCCATATCGTAATGATTATCGGGAGCAATATAAAAAATCCCGTCACGAATATTTGCCAGATCTTCTTGAACATATCAGCCTTTCGGTTTTAACACTCCGCCGGAGATCACGTACTTGAACGCGTCGTCAATCTTCATGTCAAGCAGCTGAACTTCGCTGGTCGGCACCACTATCAGAAAGCCGGTAGCGGGAGTGGGCGTGTTCGCGATGAAAACATTTATCATCTTGTTCTGGCCGGCCTTTGATTCTATCTCTTTGGCTGCGTCACTTGTCACAAAACCAATGCTCCAGATGCCTTTTCTTGGATATTCAATAAGACAAGCGCGGTTAAAAGCCGCAGAATCCCTTTCCATGAATAGAACATCATTTATCTGCTTGACCGACGAATAAATGCTTTTGACTATCGGGACCTGCTTCATTACGCGGTCTCCCCACTTAATAAGGCGTTCTCCGATAAAATGAGGAGCGATAGCGCCGACTATCAGGATCAATGCGATAATTAGAGCGAAACCAAGCCCCGGTATATGATGGCCGACAAAGACCGTGATAATATTGCCGAGGATGCCGTCAAGGAAATTGTAGAAAAAGAAAAGCAGCCACAGCGTGATAAGCAGTGGAAGCAGAGTGATCAAACCGCGGAAAAAGGCCGCGCTTATTTTTTGCATCATGCAATGGATTATAGCATAGAAAAGTTTGTTGTGGAAAACGAGTTTAGCGGTTATTTATTTGAGGCAACCTGGGACTTATTGTCGGCTATTGCATATGTTTTGGCAAGAATGGGGATCAGTTTCCCGTAAACGATGTCCCTGTCACAGGAAAGGCAGGCCTGAAATATTTCTTCCGTGTGTTTCGTGAGGAGCTTGGCTATCTCAACATCTTCATCCGAACTCATGGGAATGAATATCTTGTTATACAGCCAGGTCTCGAAAATATAATAAGCGGTCCTTGAAACGATTGGAAAGCTGGGATTTGCGTAACGGAAAATTTTTCCGTCACCATAGGCTTCCGACTTGAATCGCGGATATGACTTTCCCAGGTTATTATTTACGATAATGTCTTCGAGGGTGTTCAAGAAATAGTGAAAGTCTTCGCGCTCCAGCAATGACTTGATCAGTTCTCTCGAGTCTTCGGCAGTGGTGCCGGTACGAGAAGGCCAGTTCTTTTGTATCAAGGAGATAAGCTCCTCCTTTGATAAGGTTGAATATAAATAATGGCCGCATTCATGAAGGACAACGGCTTTGAGGCGCGGCTTGAAAATTGTTTTCGTTGAGACAAAGATCGTTCTCATCTTAGTATCAACGGCAGCAACTATCTTTTCATCATCAGTGATAATTATATTAAAGTCAATACCGGTAGCTTTCTTGGCGACCCTTCTAATCTCATTCGTGATCGCGTCCTTATTGGCAGGTTTTTCCCCGTAGTTCCCGTTCAGGGTAACAGAATGCCCCTTTGATGCTGTCAGGTTGATTGGATCGCTTTGTGCCATGATCATTCCCCCTCTATATATATATCGTCAAAAATGGGCGGAAATTTCGTTAAAATGGTGATAAAATACCCTTTCGGAGGTTAACAATGTCAGGCCATTCCAAGTGGGCGACAATAAAAAGGGCAAAGGCCAAGACCGATGCGGCAAGAGGGTCCGCTTTCACGAAGGTGATAAGGGAGATAGCTACAGCCGCCAAGCATGGCGGCGGGGATCCTACAGGCAACCCGAGACTGAGGCTTGCAGTAGATAAAGCAAAAGAATTGAACATGCCGGCGGACAACATCAAGAGGGCGATACAGAAAGCGACGGGCGGAGGAGAAGGCGCAAGCTTGGAGGAAGTGTCTTACGAGGGGTACGGTCCCGGCGGAGTGGCGGTAATGGTGGAATGCATCACAGATAATAAAATGAGAACGCTGAACGAGATCCGTTTTATTTTCTCCAGGCACGGTGGAAACCTTGGCGAGTCAGGTTCCGTTGCCTGGATGTTCAAGAAAAAAGGCGTGCTTAACTACGACAAAGCAAAGGTAAAAGAAGATCAACTTATGTCGGACGCTATCGATGCCGGTGCTGATGACATAACAACTGAAGAAAGCATAATTACTGTTGAGACAACGCCTGAAAAATTTGAACAGGTGAAGAACACCCTGGCGGGGAAAAAATACGCTTCCGAAACGGCAGAGATCACTATGGTGCCGACAAATACCATCCGCCTGGAAGGGGAGGAAGCGCAGAAGCTTCTAAGGCTTATCGATGCGCTTGAACAGAACGATGATGTTCAAAGCGTCCACGCGAACTTTGATATACCCGATGAAATACTTGCGAAAGCCGAAAAGTGAAAAAATCTAAGATCAAACTGATAGCCGACCTCCACATCCATACTGTATCAAGCGGTCATGCGTACTCGACCATCGAAGAGTATGTGTCCGCGGCAAAAAAGAAAGGGATAAAGGCCATTGCCATTACCGATCACGGGCCGGCAATGCCGGGAGGCGCGCCGCTTTATCATTTTTCCAACATGAAGATGATACCGGATCATTTGAATGGGGTCAGGATCTTGCGCGGAGCCGAGGTCAATGTCATTAATGAACAGGGCGACCTTGATCTCCCTGACCAGGTTCTTCGGGACCTGGATTTTGCGATGGTGGCTATTCACCCTAAATGCGGATATGAAGGCAATGTTGAAAAAGAGAACACGGAAGTTCTATTAAAAGCTTTAAAGCATCCAAATATAAAAGTTATCGCGCATCCCGGAAATCCGATGTATCCGATCGATTATCAAAAGGTTATTCCGATAGCCAAGCAGAAAGGCATCCTGATCGAGCTTAATAACAGCTCGCTTACCATCAGCAGGAAGGGCAGTTTCGACAGGTGTCTTGAGATAGCCAGGTACGTCAAATCGATCGGCTGGAAAGTCGTTCTCGGGTCGGATGCTCACATATCAACAATGCTGGGGGACCTTGACGCGGCGCTGAAAATGGCGTCAGAAGCGGGATTGACAAAGGATGACATAATAAACACCTCCATAAAAATGATAGAAAGATACCTGCTCCGCTAGCATCCTCTTTACAATCTTTCATTCCTGCATTATAATTATCAGTTCCCGTGAACGGGAAATGTATGCCGAACAATGAAAAGATCGTGATCAAGGGCGCAAGGGAGCACAACCTCAAGAACATCAACCTTGAAATGCCGCGAAATAAGCTCATCGTTTTAACGGGAATATCAGGTTCCGGAAAATCTTCGCTTGCTTTTGATACACTCTACGCGGAAGGCCAAAGGCGCTACGTTGAATCGCTTTCCGCCTATGCCAGGCAGTTCCTTGAGCAGATGCAGAAGCCGGATGTTGATTACATAGAAGGCCTTTCACCGGCGATATCCATCGACCAGAGGACGCCTTCAAGGAATCCAAGGTCCACCGTCGGCACAGTCACCGAGATCTATGATTATATGAGATTGCTTTTTGCGTCGATAGGCATCCCGCACTGCCCGCAGTGCAACAAAGTGATCGAAAGCCAGACGCCGCAGCAGATAGCGGACAGGATACTTGATAAGCTGAAAGGCGAAAAGATACAGATACTTTCCCCTGTCATTAAAGGGAGAAAAGGGGAGCACAGATATGTCTTTGAGGATGCCAGGAAGAACGGCTTTTCAAAGATCAGGGTTGACGGAAGGATACACGATATAAATGAGGAATCTCTGATCCTTGATAAGAAAAAGAAACATAACATAGAGATAGTCGTGGACAGGATAGACGCGGACGCGGGTAACAGGAAGAGGATCACCGAATCCGTTGAGACAGCCCTTAAATTCGGCAGCGGGACGGTTTTTGTTGCAAAACTCGAGAGCAAATCAGTCCCGCATCTTGTTTTCAGCGAGAAGTTCGCGTGTTCCACATGCGGTATAAGCCTTGACGAGATAACTCCCAGGATATTCTCTTTCAATAGCCCTTATGGCGCGTGTCCGGACTGCAAGGGGCTTGGCGACAAGCTGGAATTCGACCCCGAACTGATAATACCCGACAGGAACCTGACGCTTTCCGAAGGGGCAGTAGCCCCCTGGAATTCGGCGGTTACATATTATCTGCAGAAGCTGGAAGCCGTTGGCGAAGAATACGGCTTTGACCTTAATACGCCGGTAAAGAAGTTCGGCAAAAAGCAGATGAACGTGATCCTGTACGGGACGGGGGAGAAAAAGGTTCAGTATAAATATTTCATGGAAAGAAGCTACTACGAGCATGAAGGCACTTTCGAAGGCGTGGTCAATAATCTGAAGCGCAGATATTACGAAACATCGTCAGAGCATGTAAGGTTCGCGCTTTACAGGTACATGAGTTCCGTTCCATGCACAACATGCAACGGAGCAAGGCTAAAGCCCGAATCGCTTGCGGTAAAAGTAGGGGACAGATCTATCTCGGATGCCACAAAACTGTCGGTCAGCGGCTTGATCGAGTTCATGGATTCTCTCCAGCTTTCCGAGCGCCAGAAAATGATATCAAGGCAGATAATCAAAGAATTGAAGGCGCGCCTCAAGTTCCTTATGGATGTTGGCCTGAATTATATATCAATTGACAGGGAATCTTCCACTTTATCAGGCGGAGAAGCTCAGAGGACCCGCCTTGCCACGCAAATAGGTTCCGGCCTGGTTGGCGTTCTGTACATTTTGGATGAACCTTCCATAGGGCTGCACCAGAAGGACAATCAAAAGCTGATCGACACGCTGAAAAGATTGAGGGACCTGGGTAATAGTGTGGTAATAGTTGAGCACGACGAAGCCACCATGTACAATGCGGACTTTTTGGTTGATATAGGTCCGGGAGCCGGGATCAACGGGGGTTATGTGGTTGCATGCGGAACGATCCAGGATATCATATCGGAAAAGAGATCTATCACAGGAAAATATCTATCAGGGGAACTTATGATAGATGTGCCGAAAACCAGGAGAAAAGGCAGCGGCAAATATCTTGTGATAAAGGGAGCAAAGCACAATAACCTGAAGAATATCGATGTAAAGTTCCCGCTCGGGAAATTCATCTGTGTGACCGGAGTATCGGGTTCCGGAAAGAGCTCGCTTGTTAACGATATCTTGTATAAGGCGCTGGCAAAAACGTTCTACAGGTCGATCGAAAAATCAGGCGAATTCAAGGACATGGTCGGGCTTGAGAACATTGACAAGGTCGTGATCATAGACCAGTCGCCGATCGGCAGGACGCCAAGATCGAATCCCGCCACTTATACGGGAGTGTTCGATCACATACGGGACCTTTTTTCCCATACTCAGGAAGCTCTCATCAGGGGGTACAAGCCCGGAAGGTTCTCTTTTAATGTAAAGGGAGGCCGCTGCGAGGCTTGCCATGGCGACGGGATGGTGAAAATTGAGATGCACTTCCTTCCGGATGTTTATGTGCCCTGCGATGAGTGCTCGGGCAGGCGATATAACAGAGAAACGCTGGAGGTGAGGTATAAGGGGAAACATATTGCTGAGGTCCTTGATATGACCGTTGCTGAGGCGCTGGATCTTTTTGAGAACATCCCCCAGATCAATAAAAAACTGCAGACGCTTCACGACGTCGGGCTAGACTACCTGCACCTCGGGCAATTTGCAACGACATTATCCGGGGGAGAAGCGCAGAGGATAAAGCTAGCAACGGAGCTTTCGGTAAGGTCCACAGGCAAGACGCTTTATCTCCTGGATGAACCAACCACAGGCCTGCACTTTGACGATATCAAGAAGTTCCTGAACGTGCTGAACAGGCTTGCCGATTCCGGCAACACAGTAATTGTCATAGAACATAATCTTGATGTGATAAAAGTGGCGGATCACATAATCGATCTGGGGCCGGAAGGCGGGGACCTTGGAGGGTATATTGTGGCTGAAGGGACGCCGGAAAATGTGATGAAGATCTCAAAATCTTATACCGGCGAGTACCTGAGGAAAGTTATCAAATAAATGGACATAGGATTTCTTTTTCTGGTTTTATTGATAGTTTTCATCGTTTGGAACTCCATATACAAAGGTAGATACGGCAAGTAGGGGATGTTATAATCATTACTTCTATGAGAAAAGCATTTATTTGCGTTATTTTGCTGATTCTTTTGCAGCTGTCCGCGTACGCGGGCTTTTTATCCGGGAACTCATCTCCTTATGTTGAAGGGGAGGGTCATTATTCTTCCAATTTGTCGGCCTCAACGCTCATGGTTGGAACGCCTTTTTCCTTGATCTGTTTGACGATAAAATACGGGTATGATGACAGGGTCTGTTTGCTGGCAAAATATGGCAATGCTACTATCGATTATTCCACAGTTTCGGATAAATATCTTACATCGGATCCGATCCTGGGAGGTTTTGGCTTTGAATATCTTGTAAGCGGCAGCAGAAAAACCGAATATTACGCTTTTGTTTCTGAATATGAAACGGCCACCTGGGCAATTAACAGAGCGGGTAACACAAGCAACGAGATACTTCTGGGCCTTGACTACAGTTACCCGTCCTCCGATTTCATGAGGACCAGGTACAGATTGGCGGTCCATAATTTTTATGCGGGGCCCAATAGTGAGGAGAAGATCGCCACTTCGGTCAAATATTCATTTTCAACTGAAATAGAATATAATTTTACAAAGTATTTTAAGGGGAGCTTCCAGGCTAATATATACTTGGGGGATCCTGTTGGCGGGCTTCTGGCTTCTTATGGCCTTGGGCTGGGAATTAATATTTAACGGAGGTATGCGATGGAAATAAAGGCAGGGGAAAAGGAAATATTGATAAGCGATTTTAACGAACTGGATGTCCTGAAGATAGCGATGAAGATCGAGAACGACGGCAAGAGATATTACAGCAGTGTGCTGGAAATGACAAAGGACGAAAGGGTCAAAAGGACTTTCAAGAGACTGGCAGAGGACGAAGGCAATCACTTTGAGGTGTTCAAGGGCTTGTTCGAGGTAATGCTAAGGTCAAAAGGGATCGATCCTGACAGCGCGGACAGAGAAGAAGGTCTTTTTACGTACATGGATTCAGGGATCTTCAATAAGGACGCGGAAGCGAAAACCGTGAGGGACGCGGTCCTTAACGGCGAGATAGTGGAATTAAGATCGATACTTTTCTATCAGAATGTACTGAAGAACTCAAAGAACGAAGGCGCCAGGCAGGCATTGAACGAGGTAATTGAACAGGAAAAAATGCACTTAAGCATTTTAAAAAGCTGGGAATCTGCTGTATAATGATCAATATAAGGATGTGACCTGTATGGCAAAATCACAATATGTATGCCCCACTTGCGGATATGAGGACATAAAGCCGGGATTATGCCCCGACTGCAGCATGGAGCTGGATGAGGTATGCCCGGATTGCGGCAATCCAAAGTCCGAGTGTATTTGCGAGATGAATGAAGACAAAGCAGAAAAAGAGGAATAAGGAACAGACCCTGTCATGGAAAAAGAAAGAATACCCCCTCAAAGTTTGATAGCGGAGCAGTCCGTGCTCGGCTCCATGCTTCTGGATAAGAACGCAGTGGTCAAGGCATTGGAGATACTTTCGCCGGATTCTTTTTACCGCGACGCGCACAGATATATATACGATGCGATATTGCAGCTTTTTGACAGGGGAGAGCCGGTAGATTCCGTCACGGTGGCAGAGTTACTGAGAAAAGAGAACAAGCTTGATGCTGTGGGCGGTTCAGTGTATATAACCGACCTTATAAATTCTGTCCCAACCTCCGCCAATGTGGAGCACTATGCAAAGATAGTGGAGGAAAAAGCCACCTTAAGGCGACTCATAGACGCGGGAACCAAGATAGTGCAGGACGCGTTCGATGAGCCCGAAAGCGTGGACCAGATAATGGACAATGCGGAGAAAAACATCTTCAATATCGCGCTTAAAAGAATAAAAGAAGGTTTTTACAGGATAGACAGCGTTTTAAAGAAGGTACTCGACCGGATTGACAGATTATACGAAAAGCATGAAACTCTAACAGGGATCCCTTCGGGGTACCCGGACCTGGACAACCTGACGGCAGGGTTTCAAAATGCCGATCTAATAATAATAGCTGCGCGTCCTTCAGTGGGAAAAACAGCACTGGCCTTGAACATAGCGCAGAACGTCTCGATAAAGCACAAGATACCGGTTGCCCTTTTCAGCCTCGAAATGTCAAAGGAGCAGCTTGCGCAGAGGATACTGTGTTCCGAAGCGGAGATAGACGCATTAAGACTAAAGACCGCAAGCCTCCCTGACGCGGGATGGAAGCGTCTTACAAAGGCGCTGTCAAAATTGTCGGAAGCGCAGCTTTTCATTGACGATTCCGCCTCGATAACATCCATGGAAATAAGGGCGAAAGCAAGGAGGCTTAAGGCTGAGCACGGGCTTGGGCTTGTGATAATAGATTACATGCAGCTCATGAGCGGCAGGGCAAGGGCGGAGAACAGGGTGCAGGAAATGTCGGAGATAGCCAGGTCGCTTAAAACACTTGCCAGGGAGCTTGACCTTCCAGTGATCGCATTGTCGCAGCTGTCGCGCGCGGTAGAGCAGAGGACCGACAGGATCCCAAGGCTTTCGGACCTGCGCGAGACAGGGGAAATAGAGCAGACGGCGGATGTCGTTATGTTCATACACAGGGATGATTATTATAATCCAGCCTCTGAAAAAGGGAATATCGCCGAGATCATCATAGCAAAGCAAAGGAATGGCCCTGTTGGTACCGTGGAACTTGTATTCAGGAAAGAGATAGCAAAGTTCTACAGCAAGGAGTCAAGGTACGAGCAGGTTGCTTAAAACCTTTTTTTATGCCGCTCTTTTTTTCCTTCTTGCAAGCGCGTCATATGCCGAAGTAACCGGCGACATAACCATCGTAGCGGACTCCATATCCTATAGCGAGGACGGCTCCACCCTGGAAGCTTTCGGCTCTGTTGAGGTAACAGGCGAGAACCTGAATATTAAGACGGATCAACTGGTCTATAACTTAAGAACAAAAAACATATCCGCGAACCGTAATATTACGATGATGCTTAAAGGCAGTTTCATATTGAGCGCCGAATATCTGGATTACAATGTCAGAGAAAAAAAAGGTTTTACGAAGAATGTAAGGATCAGCTATAGAAATTCCGTGTTGACGGGAGACTCGGCATATATGGACGAGGAAAAGATCGAATTAAGAGGCGCAACATTCAACAACTGCGGGCTTGAGCCCCCGCATTATCATGTTTATTCTTATACTACCACGTTGTACCCGTCCGAGGGCTGGGTGATCGGATATTTGGGGTATTTATGGGTGGATGGCGTGCCTTTTGTTCCCGTTCCCGCGTATATATACGATATAAGCGTGCTGGGGCTGGCCAAGGGAGCGCAACCCCGCGATGTTCTGTCCATTCCGGAGGTCGGCTCAAATGATGAGGACGGAGTGTATGAAAGGTACACAGTACCCTGGATCGCGAATAAAAAATTAACAGGTAAAGTGGTTTTTCTCAACACGGAGAAAGGCGGCCTTGGCGGAGGAGTTGAAAGCAATTACGATATCAACGACGCGAACGATCTCTTTTTAAGGGCTTATTACGACCCGAGGTACAACTATTATGGGGGAATAACGCACAGGTATTATTTCGGGCCGCCGCTGAAAATCGAAAAGCCATCGTTTTACACATTCTTCAAGATAAAAGAACAGCTCTTGTTCGACATCTCAACGAACGTTTCATACAAGGAAAGGATCAATTATGAAAGAGTGAGCATGCTTCCTGACGTAACCCTGCATTCAAACGATGTCCCGGCATTTTTCAATAATTTCAAGATCGGCGGGCAGGTATCATATGGACGTATCACGGAAGAATCGTCCGGTTATGATTATGACAGGGGGAATATGCAGACATGGGGATATTTTGATTTTCCGTTATCTGGGATAGCTCAGGTCCATGCGGGGATGAATTACGACCAGTCGTGGTACGGTTTTGACAGCAACTGGACCAGAATTAATCAGAACGTGAAATTTTCCAGAGACTTTGGCTATGGCTTTGATTCTTATGCAAGCCACATGCATTATATTACATACACGGGGAACAGCCCTTTCAATTACGAAATGTACCATGCTCTGCCTTCGGATGAATTCGGCGTGGGATTAGGATATAATTTCGGGGTTAACAGGTTCACGGTCGATTACCTGTATTATGTGCCGAGTTGGGACCCGAATGATCTGGATTACGGCCTGTCGCTCGGTTTTCATTGTTATAATTTGGATATCAAGTACAGGGCAACAAGGAAAGAAATGCTTCTGGGGGTAAGCTTGATCACAAGATGAAAAATCTTTTCATTACATTTGAAGGCGGCGAAGGATGCGGAAAATCAACGCATTCCAGGCTTCTTAAAAGATACCTGGAGAGCAAGGGGTATAAAGTTGTTCTAACTTTTGAGCCGGGAGGAACACATATCGGCAGATTCCTGCGAAAAATGCTCTTGAAAGGGGCAATCCTTAATTCCAGGTATTCCGAGCTCCTTTTATTCGCGGCGGACAGAGCGGAACACGTTAAAAATGTGATCATGCCGGCGCTTAATGCTGGCACGATGGTAATTTGTGACAGGTTCATCGATTCAACAACGGCATATCAGCAGGGAGGCAGGAAGATAGATAAAACGATCGTTCGGCTTATAAACAAGCTATCATCAGGCGGGCTGGTCCCTGACATAACTTTCCTTCTTGATGTGGAACCAAAGATCGGCATAAGGAGGGGGACAAGGCATACAGGCAAGGATAAGTTCGAATCCGAGAACGGAGGGTTCCACCGCAGGGTGAGGAGTACTTATTTGAATATCGCCAAATCGCATCCAAAGAGGGTCAAGGTTATTTCTTCAAATTGTCCAGTAGAAGAGGTTCAAAAAATGATAAGGAAATTAATGGATGAAAAGCTCGGAAATTAGAAAAAAGTTCTTGAAATTCTTCGAGTCAAAGGGGCATAAGGCGCTTCCAAGCTCCTCTCTGGTGCCAACCGATCCCACCGTGCTTCTCACACTTGCGGGAATGCTCCAGTTCAAGCCGATATTCCTGGGCATGGAAAAGCCGAAATATAAAAGAGTAACGACTGTCCAAAAATGCATCAGGATGAACGATATCGAAAATGTGGGCAAGACATCCCGCCATCATACTTTCTTTGAAATGCTTGGGAATTTTTCTTTCGGCGACTATTTTAAGAAAGAGGCGATCGCTTTCGCATGGGAGCTGCTTACAAAGGAATTTTCACTCCCGGCTGATAAAATGCTTATCGCTGTTTTTGAAAAGGATGATGAATCATTCAACATCTGGAACAGGGATATCGGGATCCCTAAAGAGAGAATATACAGATTGGGTGAGGAGAACAATTTCTGGTCCGCGGGAGCAACAGGGCCTTGCGGCCCGTGCTCGGAGATATATTATGATCTTGGGCAGTCGCGCGGATGCGGAAGGCCGGAGTGCGCTCCCGGCTGCGATTGCGACAGGTTCCTTGAGATATGGAACCTTGTCTTTATCCAGTATAACCGGGATGATAAAGGCCGATTGATAGATCTGCCTGCCAGGAATATTGATACAGGGATGGGCCTGGAGCGCATAGCATCGATACTTCAATGCGTGCCTACAAACTTCGGCACCGATCTTTTTAAGCCGATAATGGACAGCCTGGATTGGTTCATAAAAGTAAGCGACGAAAAGCTGCTTGATTCGAAAAAGATAATAGCGGACCACATCAGGGCGATCGTCCATCTGATAGCGGACCAGGTGGTCCCCTCCAATGAGGGAAGGGGATATGTGCTCAGGCGGCTGATAAGAAGGGCTGTCCGGCACGGCAAACTGCTTGGCATAAACGAACCATTTTTATTCAAGCTGTCGAACGTGGTGTCAGAGGTGAACGGCCAATTCTACCCGGAAGTAAAAAAGGACTTAAAGTACATATCTCAGGCCATAAAAATAGAGGAGGATCACTTCAGAAAGACGCTTGAGCAGGGGATCGATCTGCTAAAAAAAATGATCGCCGGGGGGCAGAAATTAATACCGGGCAAGGATGTCTTCCTTTTGCATGACACATATGGATTTCCCGTGGAACTGACCAGGGAGATAGCCGGGGAATCGGGGGTCGCGATCGATGAGGAAGGGTTCGCCGTGTTAATGGGAGCGCAGAAGGAACACAGCAGGACATCGGGGATCGGCATCAAATCGAAACATTTCATGGAAAAGTTCGTTGACCTTCCGCCCACCAACTTCGTTGGATATACCTCAAATTCAACTGATTCAAAGATAGCGCACATTGATGAAGATGACGGTTTAGTTGTGCTTGAAAAAACGGTTTTCTATCCGGAAAGCGGAGGGCAGGTGGGGGATGTCGGCAAGTTTGTTCAGGAAAAGAAGGAATTTGAAGTCATCGAGACTTTCGGGCAGATCTCCGGTGTCATTGCGCATAAGGTAAAGGATCTCAAGGGGATTAAACCAAAAGCGCCCGTCAGGCTGTTAATCGATGTGGCAAAAAGAAAGGCCGCCTCTGCTAATCATACAGCCACCCATCTCCTTCATTCGGTACTTAGGGAAATATTTGGAAAAGGCGTCAGGCAGTCAGGCTCATTTGTTTCTCCATATGGGTTCAGGTTTGATTTCAGCCATTTCGGCAGCATATCAAAGGGCGACATGGAAAAGATAGAGAAGCGCGTAAATGAGCTTATCAAGGAAAAACATAAAGTCGACATCATGGAAGTGTCTCAGGAAGAAGCAAGAAAGCGGGGGGCACTGATGTTCTTTGGGGAAAAATACGGGGAAAGGGTAAGGATGATAAAAATAGGCAATGTTTCCCTGGAGCTTTGCGGCGGGACCCATGTAAGGAACACGTCCGAGATAGGGTTCTTCAAGATCATCAACGAAAGTTCGATATCTTCCGGCGTTAGAAGGGTCGAGGCTGCAGCGGGAGAAGCAGCCAGACAATACATCCTTAAACTTGGCAGTGCCGAATGGGAAAAGAACAAAGAAATGTTCGGCAGATATGAGACGCTGGAACTTAAAAAGGAGTTCCTGGAGGGGAAACCGGAGACGTATTACCAGTTCTTCAGGATAACTTCCGATGAAATTGAAACTCTTAAGAAAGCCGTATCACAGGGCAACATCTTGCTTGTGGATAAAATATTAGAGGATTTCAAGAAAAAAAATTCAGGATTGTCGGGCCGGATCGATCAGCTCAAGGGTGAAATGGAGGCGGAGAACCTTGAAGCGATATCGAAGAACCTGGGCAGTTACATAAAGGACGCGATCGAGATCAAGGGCACAAAGATATTCATGTGCGAGTTCAGGCATTACGAGAGCGAAACGCTCAGGAAGATCTCGGATATAATAAAGGGACAGATGAGGTCATACGTTTCGGCGATCATTTCAACTTATGCGGATAAGGTCATGATGATACTGTCGGTTTCGGATGATCTGGTGAGCCGCGGTATTGACGCGGGAGCTCTTGCCAAAATAGCCGCAAGTGTCCTTGGAGGAGGGGGCGGCGGCAAAAAAACGATCGCCGAGGCCGGAGGCAGGGATGCTTCCAGGGTGAAGCCGGCGTTTGACAGGATAGTGGAGGAAGTAAGGACCCGCCTTGCCGGCGGGCAGGCAAAGCTATGAGGTTGCTCGGGCTTGACTGGGGGGAGATAAGGATCGGCGTTTCCGTTTCCGACCCGCTGGGAATGACAGCTCTTCCGCTTTCATATATCAAAAACGACAAGAATTGCATTGCTGAGCTTAAGGATCTTATAGAAAAATATGACATTGGCGAGATCGTGGTCGGATTGCCAAAGACCTTAAAAGGAGATCTGGGTGTGGCCGCTTCAAAAGTGATCGGATTCTGCGATGTCCTGAAAAAACAGCTCGATATAAAGGTCTCGCTTTGGGATGAGCGGCTGACCACAAAGATGGCCCGCGCATCCCTTGTCGGGGCGGGGGTTTCAAGGGAAAAAATGAAGCAGTCCATCGATTCTTACTCCGCAAGCGTAATGCTGCAGAGCTCTATGGATTCAAGGAAACATGCGCAAAACAATAAGACAAATAACTGACAATCCGATAATTAAAAGGTTCATAAGGCGTTATAAGGTGAATCTGAAGATCCTCTTGCGCTCTATTAGGAAATATTCTCAACCTCTGCCCCAGATATTCGCCAACAGTGCCGTTCAGATCGTAAGCGTAATGCTGATCATTTTATTTCTGCTGCTTTTATGCGTGTTTTTCCAGGTCGGCAACAGATTTGATAATAAACTATACATAATTAATATCCCCAGGGGATATGGCGCGAACCGGGTAGCCGAACTTCTGCAGTCCCGGGGTATCATAGACGGCAAATACGGCTTTAACTTGATAGTCAATATGTTCGGCCTGCAGAACAGGATGCAGGCGGGCACTTATGAGTTCAATCCCAACATGTCCCTTGTCAATGTTGTTTTCAAGATCAGCAGAGGGCAGATAATCCCCCCGATGCTTGTAAAGCTGGTTTTTCCAGAAGGATTGTCAATATACAAGATGGGCCGGTTCATGGAAAGGGAAGGGGTGGGAGACGGCATCTCATTCCAGGAATTGACAAAGAACGCTTTGACCAGGCCGCTTTTGATGAAATATACATTTTTGTTCGATGTGCCCAATGATTCGCTTGAGGGGTATTTGTTCCCCGATACTTATCTTGTGCCTTCCAATATCGGGACGGAGCAGATGGCAGGGCTTATGCTTGCAAGATTCAACAGGGTGGTCATGCAATATTGGAACAAGAATTACAGGAAAATGGACAGGAAATACAGCCTTCACGATATATTAACGCTCGCGTCAATAATCGAAAAGGAAGCAGCCATCGACAGTGAAAGGCCGATGATCTCCTCTGTCTATCACAACAGGCTTCGTATAAGGATGCACCTTGGGGCTGACCCTACGATCAAGTATGTACTTGAGCGTCCCGGCAAGATCGTCAGTTATGATGACCTAAAGATAAATTCACCATATAACACGTACAGGCATTATGGACTTCCCCCCGGTCCTATATGCAACCCTGGGCTTTCATCCGTAAAAGCAGCTATGTTCCCGGCAAAATCAGACTACCTTTATTTTGTAGCCAGGGCGGACGGCTCCCATATATTCAGCAAGACCCTCACAGAGCATCAGGCCGCTCAGCAGCAGACCCGCAGCGAAAGGATAAAGAAGATATTCAGGAGAGAACACTAAGGGTTTTGATATGCACCCCACATTAAAATGTGGGGAATAGTAAGCCTATTTTCTGCAATCCCCATAATTTATTATGGGGTATTTCTTTTTCCAATTGCTTATTCCCACTCTATGGTCGACGGCGGCTTAGAGGAAATGTCATAGACTACCCGGTTAACTTCGGGTATCTCATTGACTATTCGATTGGATATCTTCTCCAGTAATTCATAAGGCAGCTTCGCCCAGTCCGCTGTCATAGCATCTGTTGAGGTTACAGCCCTCAGGGCAACTGTATTTAAATATGTTCTTTGATCACCCATTACCCCGACCGTTCGTATCGGAAGGAGCACGGCGAACGACTGCCAGAGCTTCCTGTAATAATCAGCGTTCCTTATCTCATCCATGACGATCTCATCCGCTCTCTGAAGTATCTCCACGCGCTCTTCCGTTACCTCGCCGATTATCCTTATTGCAAGACCTGGACCCGGGAAGGGCTGTCTATAGACTATTTCTTCAGGCACTCCAAGCTCAACTCCGAGTATCCTAACCTCATCCTTGAACAACTGTTTTAGCGGTTCAATTATCTGGAACTTTATGTCCTTTGGCAAGCCGCCGACATTATGGTGTGTCTTGATAGTATGCGCAGCCTTTGAGGATACTCCGGGAACTGCGCTTTCTATCACATCAGGATATAATGTGCCCTGGGCAAGATAAGGTATCTTCCCGAGTTTCTTTGCTTCCTCTTCGAAGGTGCGGATGAATTCCGTGCCTATCAGCTTTCTTTTCTGCTCGGGATCTGTCACCCCTTTTAACTTGCTGAAGAACCTTTTGGACGCGTCGATATGGAAGAAATTCTTGATCTTGAACTTCTTTGTGAATGTTTCGTTTATCTTATTGCCCTCATTGCGCCTCATGAATCCCTGGTCGATGAACATGCAGTAGAGCTGATCGCCCACGGCGAGCTTAACAAGAGCGGCAACGGTGGTTGAGTCAACACCGCCCGAGAGAGCAAGCAATATCTTTTCCTTGCCGACGATCTTCTTGATCTCTTCAACCTGCATGTCGATGAAGTTCTTTGTGGTCCATGTGGGCTTTACATCCGCGATGATATACAGGAAATTCTTGATGATCTCGATGCCTTTGGGGGTGTGAACTACTTCAGGATGGAACTGGACTCCGTACATTTTCTTTTCAGGATTTCCTGCTGCGGCAAATTCCGTGCTTTGCGTGTGGGCAAGTCTCTTGAACCCTTCCGGCAGCTTTGATAATTTATCGCCATGGCTCATCCAGCATTCGATGGATGTCAAAAGTCCGGCGAACAGGTCAGAATTATCATCGATCAAAAGCTCCGTTTTGCCGTATTCCTTCTTTGATCCTGCCGAGACCTGCCCGCCAAGGTTCTCCGCCATCAGCTGAACGCCGTAGCAGATGCCCAGCATAGGGATACCTGAGCTCCAGAGCTTCGGGTCGGGCTTTGGAGCATTCTTTTCATATACGCTGGACGGCCCGCCGGAAAGTATGATGGCCTTGGTGTGTTTATCCTTAAGTTTGGCTAACGGGGTATCATAAGGGAGTATTTCCGAGTAAACATTGCATTCACGCACTCTTCTTGCTATGAGCTGGCTGTACTGAGCTCCAAAATCGAGGATTACAACTAGATCGTGAGTTTGAGAGGTCATATAAATTTTTGTAATAATACCATACAAGAAAGTGTGCCGCAATCATAAAATTCTTTCTTAAAAAGCGAAATATTGAGCCAAAATTGACGATAATATTCTATGAGCGGTTTAGGGTTAAACGGAATAGGATCGACGGATACTTTCGGGGCATATTTAGAAGGCGGTTATAGATCGCAGTCTTTATTACCCGAAGGTATGACAAGAACAACTGTGAGAGGGAGGGGAGTCATACCCTTATCTCCCACTCAATCAGTTGAACTGAAAGCCGATTATGACTTCGATCCCATAGAAGCACAATCTGCATCGGGCACTTCAACCGTTGAGCAATACAGGCGTTTTGTGGGAAGGTCTTTTGCGGCCGTCCAGTACCAGCAGAGAACTCCAATAGGGGATCGAGCTTCAAATTGCCTTGTTTTGGGCGGCGGCATCGTGTCCCGCAATCGTTTTGACCAGGGCCTTTTCCAGGTTTCCAGAAAGAAAGCTATAGATATAGGGATGCTCGGGCTGGCCAATGATGTTTCCTCTTTGCTCTTTCGCAATGAGCGCATTTCTTTAACGGGTAATTTTGGCATGAGCGGCATGGGGCAAGTTGCCAATACCGATTATCTGGATTACGGGATGAGGTCATATAATTGGGATAATTATGATATAAGCGGCGGATTAAGCATGGCAATCAACCATTTCGATCAGTTGGACATCCAGCAGGGCCTTGCATGCAATTATGAGAGATATAATCCCGGCTTATATTTCTTCCTGGACACCACTTACAGAGTTGAATTGCCTACAACGGTCACTTTTCAAATAACCCCCGCGAGCACTTTATCGATTTCACATTCCCTGGAGGGTTATGACGATACTAGGGAGAGGAGATTGGCAAGCAAGGTGGTCACTGTTTTGGGCGTGCGCAATTTGGAGTTTATGGCAGGGGTGGGACATAATTATCTCAGCGATCAAGTTGACCTCTATGGAGCCGGTGTAAGATTTAATACTGGCGCAAGGATTATTTTAAATGCAGGATGGGAATCCAGGGCATTTGGAGGCAAGATCATAAATAATGAGTACTTTGCCAGGATAGCACTGGCTTTTGGCAAATACGAGAAACATCCCCTGCAGAAAAGAGAGGAACCCGACGGAGACTTTAATTTCCCTGTTAACAGCAACTTCACTATTGCGGATGCCGCCAAAGGGCTGAATTCCATTCAAAAAGCGGCCAATTTCTTTTATCGCAGCGTATATTATCCTGATTCCACTGCAGTAACCAATGAAGACGGCAGCATAAAATGGAGATACCTTTCACCCGCTGATACTATTGGCAGAAGGACAGGTGTATGTGCCGACCAGTCGCTTGCGCAGGCCGCTTTACTTGTTGAAAATGGCTATCCATTATCATATGTATTGGACTCTCATTCAGCGTTTGGTCCGGGAGGCCATTCCACTGCCGTTGTTTTCGACCCATATTCAAATCGGTACCTTAACCTTGAATACGGCTCCTATGTACGCTTGACAACTAATAGGAAGTTCACGTCGCCGGAAGAAAATGCCGAGGCGATCCTGATCGGAAGGGGCGACCCCCATGATTCTTTCTTCCTTTATAATCCTCCGAAAGGATTTCTCTATGATGGGGTAAGCAATCCAAACTCGCAATTCTATATCAATGACGACCGTTCTTCCCCATATGTGAATATCAGCGATGAAAGCGGGATAAAATTGGTCCCGGAAATGGGGGTTAAAGCTTATATCGGGGAAATGTTTTGGAGGTAAAGTATATTAGCTTACTTGTACATCCCCAGGCTCTGAGCTTTCTGATAAACTTTTCCCTCTGTAAGTATCGAAGGCGCTATTATTACTTCCACATGCTGCATTTCCTTGATATTTGATGCTCCTAGGGTTCCCATCGATGTCTTTAGCGCTCCCGCAAAGTTCATTGAGCCGTCATCGTACTTGGCAGGGCCAAGCAATATTTCTTTTAGTGCTCCGATAGTGCCAACTTTTATCCTTGTGCCTCTTGGTAGGACGGGGCTTGGCGTTGCCATGCCCCAATGAAAGCCTTTTCCTGGAGCTTCTTCAGCTTTTGCAATGGGTGAACCGATCATAACCGCATCCGCTCCGCAGGCGATAGCTTTGCAAATATCGCCGCCTGTAATCATGCCGCCGTCGCCGATGATCGGCACATATTTCCCCGTTTCCTTAAAATGCGTTTCCCTTGCCGCAGTGCAATCAGATATTGAAGTTGCCATAGGAACTCCGATCCCCAGAACTCCACGGGATGTGCATGCGGCTCCGGGGCCGATCCCTACAAGCACCGCTGCCGCTCCGTTCTTCATTAGGTCAAGCGCAACATCGTATGTAGCGCAGTTGCCAACTACGACGGGTATCTTCATTTTTTCAATGAAATCAGGAAGTATCAACGGCTCGGACCCCGATGACTTATGCTTGGTGGAAAATACCGTTGATTGAATGAAGAAAACATCGGCACCGGCTCTGGCAGCTATTGGACCGAACTCAAGCGCCTGCTGGGGGATGGAAGATACCGCGACTTTAGCTCCGCCGTCCTTTATCTCTTTTATTCTTTTTTCCACCAGCTTGGGTTTTACCGGTTCCAGATAAACCTTCTGCATCAATTCAATGTATTCATCCTTGGAGACGGATGCTATCTGCCCGAGTATCGCTTCGGCATCATCATATCTTGTCCAGACGCCCTGAAGGTTCAGCACTCCAAGCCCGCCGTATTTGCTCATTAGGATCGCGGTTCTTGGGCTTACAACGCCGTCCATTGCGGAGGCGATCACAGGGAGCTTTAATTTGATCCCCGCGATAGTTGTTGAGATATCAATATCATCAGGATTCACCGTTATGATCGAAGGCGCGAGCGCGATCTCATCAAATCCGTACGTCCTTCTTGATCTTTTACCCCTGCCTAATTCTGTTTCCATATCATTAGCTCCTTGCTAATTGATGACATTATTTCTTTTTTGGCTTCAATTTCCTGAAAGGCCTTTTATGCTTTGCTGCTTCCATCATTTGCTCGAATTCCTCTATTATCGGCTCCGGCACCCATACTTCGCCGCAGGATTCACATTCCATGACAGGCACATCCTCAATGACGTAAAGCTTGCCGCCCTCAAATTCTTCCAGCCTTATCTTTTTCGGCTTAAGTGTGCCGCCGCATTCTTCGCAGTACTGCGGCTCTTCCGTGTTGTTTTTCTTTTCTTTATTTTTTGACATGAAAGCCGGATTATACACTTTTTTTGCGATATTGGCAAACATTTCAAATTGTAGTAAACTATTGGCAAATGAACCGTCATATCTGGCTTCTTTGGATTTTGATGTTTGGATTTTGGATTTTCGTCGGAGGTTGTACAGGCAGCTCGGGTGGTGGAGGAGGGGCAGGCAACCTTTCGGGTTCGGTAGCAAAGCTTAATTATGCGCCGGTATCCAACGCCAGTGTGGTTACCGGGAGCGATTCAACAACCACTCTTTCAAACGGCACATATTCCTTCACGAACCTTTCCGGCGGAGAGAAGATATTAAAGATAACGCACACAGCATATACTTCCGCATACAGGAAAGCAACGGTTTCGGGAGGCACAACCACCAATGCGGACATAGCTTTTATTGCCGACCTGGACAGCAAGACAACGCCTATTCCAACTGCGGGAGGAGTAGCTACAAGTACCAACGGAAGCATCAAAATGGTCTTCCAGAACGGGTCATTGTCATCTCCATCAACAGACATCGTGCTTACGTCTGTCCCAAAAATAGCGGCGCCTTACAATCCTCCCGAAGGTTCGCAGTTCGTGTCATATATCGTTTATGCCAAGCCTGAAGAAACGCAAACAGATCCCTCAAAGCCGGCAAAATTATCCGTACCAAATCTTACCGGCATAACAACACAGGATGTCACGTTCTACAGGTTCAATCCCGACACCTATTTATGGGAAAGCATAGGCATTGGCCACGCGTCTCTTGAAACGAACACCATAGACGTGGATACAAAGTATCTGGGCTGGATAGCGGCGATAGTGCCCATCACTCCTCCGCCGGGGACTATAATTGGCACGATCAATAATATAGTCGGCGGCAGCCCAATTGCGGGGGCAAATGTATGGACGACCACCAGCTACGCTGTAACCAATTCATTGGGGCAATATACCCTTCGCTATGTCCCCATTGGAACAACAGAGGTCCATTGTTCCGCTCTCGGATTTGATCCTCCGATCACCACTCCTGTTGTTACTGTGTACTCGGAACAGACAGCGACTTGTAATATTTCTATGACCCAAGTTAGCCAGGGCACTATCACCGGAACGATAAGAAGTTCCAATGGGGGTGTCATCTCCGGCGCAAGGATCACCGAATCACATGGCGGAGAGACCTATTCCAATTCATATGGAGTATATACATTATATAATGTTCCGGTTGGAACTGGAGCGACTGATGTCAGCGTTTTCGCTAACAGCCATCAGAGCACGAAAGAATCGGTGCCGGTCGTTGGCGGAGGTTCGACTAACAAAAATTTCACATTGCAATATATTCCCGGCGGGATAAGCACCTACTTCTATGATTTTGAGTTAACGGATGAGGGATTTACAACTACCGGATCGGGATTATGGCACAGGCAGAGCGCGGTCATCCCCATAACCACCAATCCGCGGAATGCTTTTGTCCGGCAGACCCCGCCGAAAATAAAACTTACGTCAGGTGATCTTGGTTATATGCCTGCTCAACATGGCGGTTCCGCAGGCTATTATTTCTGGTATGGCCAGGAAGCAATAGGGGACGCGTCCAAGGAGGCTTCGTATATAGGATTGCAGGAAATAACTGACACATGGGAAGGATCCGGGGGCGTATCGGACATTTTCTTCAACAATGTGGGATCCCTGGAATCACCTAATCTGAACCTTGCTGGCTACCTGTACGGAAAACTTAGTTTCTGGTCATGGTGGGAAGTGGAAGGGATGAACCCCGCAACAGGATACGATAAGATGCTTGTTATGGCAAAAAAAACAACTGACAGCAGCTGGACACTGCTCGGAGCATTAAATCCATGGGAAGATCCTATCAAGCAGGGGGAAATAGTGTTCAGCGGAGAAGCTTATTCTTCCGGCGGATATTATCAGCCGGGCATATGGGTTAAACACAGCTTTGACCTCTCTTCTTATGCCGGAAGCCAGATAAGTATCAGGTTCATGTTTGATTCAGGTGATCGTTTTTATAATGGATACAGGGGCTGGCTCATAGATGATGTGATGGTCACGAACGAAGCATTCGGGATATCTGGTTTCGGGGAAATTACAAATGTCAGAAGGGATATCATCACAAAACCCAGAAATTGACGATTTGCTCTCTTCATGATAAAATCATCCCTGAAATGCACTTTAATATAGATCACATCAGGAAAACAGACCCGGAAGTAGCGAAAGCAATTGATCTTGAGATCGACCGCCAGCAGAACAAGCTTGAGATGATCGCCTCGGAGAACTTTACAAGCCGCGCCGTGATGGAAGCTCAGGGCACCGTCCTTACCAATAAATACGCGGAAGGGTATCCAGGTAAAAGATATTACGGCGGCTGCCAGTTCGTTGATATTGTGGAAACCCTGGCGATCGATCGTGCAAAAAGGCTTTTCAAATGCGACCATGCCAATGTTCAGCCTCATTCCGGCTCTCAGGCGAATTTTGCCGCATACATGGCATTTATCAAGCCGGGTGACACGATCATGGGAATGAACCTTTCACATGGCGGACACCTGACGCACGGCAGCCCTGTTAATGTGTCTGGAATGTATTTTAAGGTCGTTTCCTACGGCGTCCGTCAGGATAATGAATATATTGACTATGACCAGATGGCGGCACTGGCGAGAGAGCACAAGCCGAAAATGATAGTGGGCGGAGCCACGGCTTATCCAAGGATCATCGATTTTGCCAGGATGCGCGAGATATGCGATGAGATCGGCGCGTTCTTGTTCATCGATATCGCTCATATTGCAGGTCTTGTGGTGGCAAACCTGCATCCATCGCCGATCCCTTATTCGCATGTCGTAACCACAACAACACATAAAACATTGAGAGGCCCGAGAGGCGGCGCGATATTCTGTCCCGCCCAATATGCCAGGCAAATTGATAAGGCAGTATTTCCCGGAAGCCAGGGAGGCCCCTTGATGCATGTGATCGCGGCAAAGGCGGTGGCGTTTGGCGAAGCACTTAAGCCCGAATTCAATAAATACCAGGAGCAGATCGTGAAGAACGCAAAAGCTCTTGCCGAAGAGCTTGTTAGACTTTCCTTCCGGCTTGTATCCGGGGGGACCGACAATCATCTTATGCTGGTTGACCTCAGGAATAAAAACATTACCGGAAAGCAGGCCGAGACACTGCTGGATGAGGTCGGGATAACGGTCAATAAGAACACCATACCATATGAGACCGCGGCAGCATCCGTCGCTTCCGGGATAAGGATCGGTACACCGGCTTTGACGACAAGGGGCATGAAGGAAAGCGAAATGAAGCTGATCGCTACGTTCATTCAAAGGACGCTTTCATCGCCGGGCGATGAAAAAGTGAAAAGAGAAGTTGCCTCACAGATAAAAGAGCTATGCAAGAAATTCCCCCTGTATAAATAAATGATACAGCTGATAAATGTTTCAAAAAAATTCCCGAACGGCTTTGAGGCATTAATCGACATAAACATCCATATTGGCAAAGAAGAATTCGTTTTTATAGTGGGCCCCAGCGGAGCAGGCAAGACCACGCTGACGAGGCTTCTGTACAGAGAAGAACTTCCCACAGCCGGAGAGGTGATAATAGACAAGATCAATGTTGCTGAGTTGAGATCCTATCAGGTGCCGTATTTACGGAGGAACATGGGAGTGGTTTTTCAGGACTACAAGCTCCTTCCAAGGCGCACCGTATGGGAGAATATCGCTTTTGCGCTTCAGGTGGTCGGAAGGCCAAGATCATTGATAAGAAGGCAGGTTTCTCTCGCGCTTGAGCTTGTTGGTCTGCAGAGCAAGGCGAGCAGTTTTCCTGCCGATCTTTCCGGAGGGGAGCAGCAAAGAGCATGCATAGCAAGGGCGATAGTCAATAATCCTCCGCTCCTCATAGCTGATGAGCCCACGGGCAACCTTGATCCCACCACGTCGTGGGAGATCATAAATCTCCTGGACAAGATAAACAGGCGTAAAACAACGGTCATTGTCTCAACGCATAACAAGAACATCGTTGATATTATGAGGAAGCGCGTCATCGCGCTCGAGGCGGGCCGGATCATAAGAGATGAACAGCTGGGAGTATACGGTAATGCTAAATAGTATTGAATTTTTCATTGGCGAAGCCTGGACCGGGTTCAAAAGGTCCGGGATTATGAGCTTTGTGGCGGTCGGAACAGTTATAGTTTCCCTCACGGTTTTCGGCGTCTTTCTGATGGGGATCGTGAACATTGGCAGTATAATAGGCACGATAAGTTCCAGTGTGCAGGTGTCCGCTTATATTAACGGTCCACTTGAAAGATATGAGGCTGATTCGATCTTTCAGCGCATTTCCAGGATAAGAGGGGTTTCATCGGTAAGGTACATGGGGAGGGAAGACGCGTGGAAAAAATTCAAGGGAGAATACGGCAAGAGATTGAACCTGGATGACGCTGTTTCAGACAACCCCCTTCCGGATACTTTTATCATTGAAGTGGAAATACCCGAGCTTGTCGCGAGCGTTGCAAAACAGGTTTCCGCAATGCCGGCCGTCTCCGAGGTAAGGTACAGCGGCAAGCTTCTTGAGCAGATAGAGTCTTTAGCATCCGCCATAAGGATTGGGGGATTTATCCTTGTATGCATGCTTTCGGTGGCAACGCTCCTCATAGTAATAAACACCATAAGACTTACTGTCATCGCGCGTGAAAAGGACATATCGATCATGAAGCTGGTGGGCGCGACCAATTCTTTCATCAAGTGGCCGTTCATAATAGAAGGAGTGATCATAGGCATAATCGGATCGGCTTTCTCTTTTGCCATAATGAAAATATCCTATGACCTTGTCATCTTTCAGGTGAACCAGGCAATGCCCTTCCTGCCGATAATAAGTGACCAGGCGAGGCTTTTCATGATATATTTGATCGTGGGATGCGTCGGGATAGTGCTTGGAATGCTCGGGGGTTATATTTCAGTTTCAAAGTCGCTTAAGGAATTCAGTTAAAGGAGAAAATAATGCTTTCGTATCTACGAAAAAAGATGAAGTCGATAATGATAACAATCGCGGTGTTGTTCGCGGCATCCATGTTCTATGGCCTTGGATATACCGGGCTCAAAAATATCAAAGAAGGCCCGCAAAAAGGATCCATCGCCACCATTAACGGCAAAGAGATAGACCATGAAAGGCTTCAGCAGGCATTCAACAGGATGATCGCTCAGGAAAAAGGCCGTATCAAGCCCGAACAGGCCATGATGTATCAGACCGCGGCCCTGGAGCAGGTAATGGACTATATGCTGATGCTGGGTGACGCTAAAAAGAAATTCAGGGCAAGCGGGAGAGAGGTGGATCAGGCGATCGAGCAGATAATGCAGGCGAACAAGGTCCCCAGCAAGAGCGCACTGGAGTCGGCGTTAAAGAACATGGGGCAGACATTATCCGGTTTCAAAAAAATGATCAAAGAGGAAATAATCGTATCAAAAATGGCGAACAGGATAAAGGGAGAAGTGACTGTGACTCCAAATGACCTCAGGGAGGTCAAGGCAAGCCATATCCTTATATTGTCCAGAGGCAGTGACGCAAAATCGGATTTTGAGGCAAGGGCGAAAGCCGAAGACATACTTCAAAGGATCAAGAAAGGCGAGAACTTCGCGGCGCTCGCCCTGAAATACTCCGAGGATCCGGGAAGCGCGAAAATGGGCGGGGAATTAGGATACTTTCCAACCGGGAAAATGGTGCCCGAATTTGAGAACGCCGCCTTCTCGCTCAAGCCGGGTGAAGTAAGCGATGTCATAAAGACCTCATATGGATATCATATAATAAAGGTGGAGGACACGAAGCTGCGCAAGGTAAAGGAAAAAGGGAAGGATCTAAATGAACAGGTCCTTGCCGAAAAGCAGGACATGGCGTACAGGAGATGGATCTTTGGCCTGAGGCAGAAAGCTAATATAGAGATCAATGATCCGATCATCAAGGCATATTCCATGCTTATTGCCGGCAATCTTAACGAGGCGATATCCAGCTTTAACCAGGCGGCCATGAGCAACCCTTACAATCCGTATATACACCTCTTCCTGGGGCAAGCTTACAAGCAGGCGGGGAATACCGAATTTGCGATGCTCGAATATAAAAAAGCCGGGGAGTTCAGCGGAGCCGATCCCGGCCTATTGATCGCCGTGGGAGACGCGTACAGTGACATAAAAAACAGGACCCTGGCACTGGAACAATACAGAAAGGCCTCGCTCATCGCCGGTGATAATGAAGATATTCACAAGGAATTGAAGGATATTTACAAGAAATACGGAACAAAATCCGATGTGTCAAAGGAGCAGGCCGAGATAAACAGGATCGAGAAAAAGGAGAAATTCGAAAAAGAGATACAGGAGAAGATGAAATAACTATCTGATCATTCTTTCTCCCTCGGATAGCATCTTCTTTACCTTTTCGACCGATGTGGCTTCACAGTAAATACGCAACAACGGCTCGGTGCCCGATAATCTGAACAATATCCAGCTTTTATCCGGCAAGAACAGCTTTATGCCGTCAAGCGTTTGAATGTCGGTTACATTTTCTCCCGCAAAAGACCCGGGCTTATATCCTGATAATTTCGACCTGACCTTATCCCTTTCTTCTTCGGTCATGCGGACATCGATCCTGTCATAATAAAAATAACCGAACTCATCCATTACATCGTTCAATATCTCGCGGGCATCTTTTTTATAGCTTGCTATGCATTCCAGCAGAAGCAGCGAATTAAGGACGCCATCGCGCTCGGGAATATGGCCCTTAATTCCAATGCCTCCCGATTCTTCTCCCCCGATCAATACATCCTCTTTCAGCATATGATCAGCTATATATTTGAAGCCGATCGGCGTTTCATGTACAGGGAGCTTGTATCTGGCCGCAAGCATTCCGATAAGATTCGTCATGTTGAACGTTTTTATCACCGATCCTGAAAGTTTCTTGTTCTCAACTAAATGCTTTAAGATCAGGACGAACATGTCGTGCGAAGTTAGAAAACCTCCTCTTCCATCCACTCCTCCGATGCGGTCGCCGTCACCGTCAGTCGCAAGCCCGATCCACAGCCCGGCTTTTGCAAGACTTGAATCTTTAGCCAGGGACGAAAGCTCGGTCATATTGATAGGTATCGGTTCCGGATTTAGATTTCCAAAAAGCGGGTCCCTGTTGCCGTTTATTTCAGAAGCGTTTATCCCATGCCCAGCCAATATTTCCTTTACATAACCGGCGGCGCTCCCATGCATCGGGTCAATGATAATATTAAGGTTCGCGTTTTTAACTTTGTCAAAATCAACGAACCTTGAAATATGTTCAAAGTATTTATCTGTCGGATCAATCTTCTCAATTAAATTCTCATTTACTTTCGCGACATCCGGTGACTTAACATTATCAAGTTCCGCCTCAACTGCTTTCGTGATGTCTTGTGAAGCTGAGCATGCGAACTGGGATTTAATCTTAAAGCCGTTCCACTGCGGGGGGTTGTGCGATGCGGTGATCATTATCCCGCCGCCAAGCGCCCTGTCTTTGACAACGAATGAAACAACAGGGGAGGGGACGGAATATTCAGTCAAATAGACTTTGATATCATTGGATGCGGCCACCATTGCGGCTTCCCGGGCGAAATCCTCGGACTGGAACCTGTTGTCATAGCCGACCGCGATTCCCTTGCCGGAAAGCTGTTCCTTTTTCAGGTAATTACAGTATGCCTGTGATACGATCCTTATGTTCTCAAAGGTAAAATCTTCGGAAATCTTTGCTCGCCATCCATCAGTACCAAATTTGATCATGCGGTCTACCTTGAAATATAATCCGGCAGAGCTTCGGTGGTTGGGTGATATGTGTCGATCTCAGTTGGCTTGTCGTTCCACCAGAATGTCGCCTTTACTATCCTGTTGCCGGGGCAATACTCGTTCGGGATCTTGCCGGAATCAAGGCAGATGGAAACATCCACAAGTCCTTCCGGCTTCGGAAAGTCGATAACGGGCTCATCGATCAGCACATTTGACATGTATGCCTTCCACATCCTTGGTGATACCGCGACTTCCGTAACGCCTTCCATCGGTTCATTGTTGTCGTTGCCCACCCATACGCCTGTCACCAGCTGCGGCACATATCCAATGAACCAGGCGTCCTTGAATTCTTCCGTGGTCCCGGTCTTTGCCCCCGCGGGCCTGTCGATGTTGCCCCGCACGCCGGTGCCGCGCAGGAGCACGCCCTGCATCATGTCCACCATGACAGCCGCGATGTTCTTGCTCAATGCGCGCTTTTCACTTATGGTGTGTTTATAGATCAGTTGCCCGTTGCGCCCCTCTATCCTTGTTATTGCCGTGGGTTCCACCCTTATGCCGCCGTTGGCAAAAACCCCGAAAGCAGACGCCATTTCAAGCAGATTCACCTCGGATATGCCAAGCGTAAGGCCGAGTGAGCGTTTAAGCGGGCTTTTTATGCCCATCCTTTTCGCGACATCTATCGCGCTTGCCACGCCGATCTTGTCAAGCAATCTTACAGAAGGTATGTTCAGCGACCTTTCCAGCGCTTCACGCAAAGTGACCTTGCCGCGGAATTTTTCATCAAAGTTCTTGGGTTCCCACTTTCCTTCCGGGTTCCATTCATCGGCAGGGACTTCGTATGTGGCAGGTGAATCTTCCAGGATGTAACCCGGAGATACGCCCATTTCCATGGCAGCCGTGTAAACGAACGGCTTGAAAGAGGACCCGGGCTGTCTTTTTGACTGCCATGCCCGGTTGAATTCCGAAGCTTCAAAGGAGATCCCCCCGACCATGGCCTTGATATAACCTGTTCGCGGATCAAGCGATACCAGGGCGGCCTGGGAGAAATTATAAGTTTCACCTTCATCCTGAACGAACTTCCTGACAACTTCATCCGCAATGCCCTGTTTATTGAGGTCTATGGTGGTATAAACCCTCAAACCCCCGTTATAGACCGTATATTCCCCGTACTTGTCTATAAGCTGCTGTATCACATATGTGGTAAAGTAAGGCGCGACGAATTTATATTTATTCGGCGTCTCGGTGGACAGGATTACAGGCTGCATCTTTGCCGCGTTCGCTGATGCCGCCGTTATCATTCCCAGTTCCACCATTTTTGAGAGCACGACCGCCTGCCTTGATCTGGCCCCCTCCATGTTCTTGTAAGGGGAAAATTTTTCCGGCCCTTCGATTATGCCGGCAAGAAGCGAAGCCTCCGCAAGGTTCAGCTCCGATGCGTGCTTATTGAAATATACGTTCGCCGCGGATTCTATGCCGTAAGCATTGTGTCCCCAGTAGATCTGGTTAAGATAAAGCTCCAATATCTCGGCTTTTGTGTACCTTCGTTCTATCTGGAGCGCAAGGAACATTTCCGCTATTTTCCTTGTTATTGTTTTTTTCTTTGTAAGGAAAAGGTTCCTTGCAAGCTGCTGGGTTATGGTGCTGCCGCCTTCATGTATCCTTTTCTTCGTTATGTTCGTTACCGCTGCCCTCAAGATACCCTGGTAATCGATCCCCCTGTGTTGATAGAACCTTTCATCCTCGATCGCGATAACGGCCTTCTGAAGGATAGGCGCGATCTTTTCAAGAGGGACCACATACCTGTTCTCCTCCCTGTGGAGCTTGGCAAGTATGGTGCCGTTCGACGCGTAGATCTCCGTGGTTTCCGACGGCGAATAAATGCTTATCGCCTCAACATTAGGGAGCTGTGTCAGTATTTGAAGGAATAGCCCGCTCAATATGGCGGCAAATATAATAAAATATAATATGATCCTGTTTCCGCGCTGCTGGGGCAGGTAGGACCCGATCTTCTTGAATATGTTCATCCTATTTCGCTGTTCACTTTGCATAAAACAAAAATATATTGTATCACAAAACATTGAAAACTTAAAGACCTTAATCCCGATTGTCAAGCCAATATAGAAATGTCACACTTTCTCCAAAATAGAAATGTCACATTTTAAGCTGGCCTCGCTCCTCTTTGGGTATGATTTTATTGCCCATCGCCTCCAGGGATGATCTGGGGAAGGGA
>Ga0315291_10000143_pt1 | contig 83685 bp, 70 predicted proteins | sample YL17G12_20_MG_FD_203070 | JGI IMG/M metagenome (GOLD analysis project Ga0315291, IMG submission 203070) | Sediment microbial communities from Yellowstone Lake, YNP, Wyoming, USA - YL17G12_20 | ecosystem: Environmental > Aquatic > Freshwater > Lake > Sediment | place: USA: Wyoming | collected... | reverse complement strand
CGAGCTACCTTAGATTAGGCAGCCAGTGCATATGAATAGTTTGCACTTAATTTAAGTCCCAATGGTTTAACGAGGGCACTGGGTACCTCGGCATGCTAATCTTCTCCCTCTATCCCCGTCGAACCCAATTCGCCCCCAGGCAATGCCAGTCGATGGTTTATGGTTAATAGTAAATGGTTAAAACCAAACACCATCTACTTTAATATACGGATGAAATTTATATTTCCAAATAGTTTTTTTCTGCTAACTCATCTAAAAAGGTAAAGTAAATTTTTGCAAGAATATCAAAAAAAGTCTTGACAAAATGTGAACATTACCCTATTTTAATCTTAGTTCTGGAAAGCATTTGAACCTCAATAAGCAAAGATAATTATTTTTGCGCTGATTGACAATTCCGCCGAGACAAAGGGGGAAACCTTGGGGCGAGGAGGTGAGGAATTAAGATTTGGAGGGGGAGTCAACTGGAAAAACTCAGCCTGACGGATTAACTTGTTCGTCCTTTGTTAGGGAAGGAACATAACATTAGGAGGGGAATATGAAGACAAAAATCTTTCTTTAAAAAGATCCGGTTGTTACCGCATTTTTAAGGAAGCAAATAAGCTATTAACTATTAACCATAAACCATTAACTTTTTAATTTTGGGAGGGAAAGATGAAAACAAAAATCTTTCTTTTGGTGATGAGCATAAGCTTGGTTTTATTCTCAGCCAATCTTTCTGCTCAGGTTCCCCATTTGATAAATTATCAGGGGAAGCTAACTACGCCGGCAGGGCTTTTGATTGACGGCAACTACTCGATGACTTTTAATATCTATGACCTCGCTGTTGGGGGTAGTTCATTGTGGAATGAGACCCAACCTGCAGTTACGGTCGATAAAGGGGTGTTCAGCGTTTTGTTAGGTAGTGTAAATTCCATACCTGATTCAGTCTTCCAGTATGGAGCGATCAGGTATTTAGGGGTGCAAGTGGGAGCAGACCCAGAGATGACTCCCCTAAAAGAGATAGTGAGTGTGGGATATGCTATCAATGCTGATATGGTGGATGGGAAGCACGCCGGTGCTGGCAATTTCTTACAGGTTTATGACCGAGGGACAGTTCCCTCTGGAAGCAGCAAGACCTTGACCATTCCCCATTATTTCCCCTGGAGATTGGAACTCTCCTGTGGCTGGCCAGAGGCCGGAGGTGTGTGCGATATTCTCGGATTTGAGAATGATCGGATTATAGGAGTGACCTATAACAAATATAATGGGGATGGAACCAGCGCAGTTGGAGGTGGAGAAGGGGGTGAATCAAGCACCACGACTCTGGTTTCATTTGGGAGCGGAGGTTACACCTACACAGTTAAGTGTCCAGGTGAAGCTGTAGGAGACCATAACATTGTTATAAGTGCTGCCGGAGGACTGGAACTGGTTTATAAGCTCAGCTGGTAAATGTAGGGACAGGTCGTCAAGATGCTTCGCATTTTTAAACCTGTCCAGGACAGACTCCAAAACAAAAAACGTCTGGGATGAACCCAGACGCTACGAAAAAGCATCGTAGGGCAAGGCTTTAGCCTTGCAAAAACAAGCAACCCGTAAAGGGTTGCCCTACAAAAAATAGGAGGTTAAAAATGAAAAACAAAAAGATTTTATTGGCTGTTTTGTTTGGGCTTTTGGTTGCGGGCTTGATAAATCAAGCCCCTACGAATGGTGCCAATTTCAAATTGGTCGGTGATGTCTTAGACAATTTTGGAGGGAAAGGAAGTTCCACCAACTTCTCCCTGCGAATCTCCTCAGGTGGTCAACCTTCGCCGGTAACCAAGATGTCCAGCACCAATTTCAAAGGTTTTTCTGGATTTGTTCCGGCAATATCATTCTGGCATGGGGATGTGAAGGGGGATGGTGATATCGCTTTGACGGATGTAGTTTACCTAGCCCGGTATGTTTTGCTGGGAGGAGCTTCTCCCCGTCCGGTGGAGTCTGGAGCGGTGAATGATATCAATACAGTTTGTGATAATCAGGTCACATTGGTGGATGTGGTCTATCTGGCTCGTTATGTTCTGTTAGGTGGACCTTCCTCTTGCAATTTGTAATCAAGGTAGGGGCAGGTTTGAAACCTGCCCCTACAATTTAATCTGCGCCTTGCAGGATTCGAACCTGTGACCCGCTGATTAAGAGTCAGCTGCTCTACCATCTGAGCTAAAGGCGCAAGCTATAATCGGTTCACAGTTAACAGAAAACAGTTAACAGCAAATGATCTTCACTTTTTCCTATCAACTGTGAACCGTTTACTGTTTATTAAGGATTTTTCTTGAAAGAAAAATCCTTTTGAGGGTGGATGGGATCGAACCATCGGCCACCTGCTTAAAAGGCAGATGCTCTACCACTGAGCTACACCCCCAGGTCAATTGTTAGTTCATATCCAAAAAGCATAATGAAAATAAAAACAAATTTTAATTTGTCAAGGGAAAAGCCTTTTCCCTTTGAAAAATGTAACATTTATACGACTTAAAAACTTGATTTTAAAGCTTATTTCTGTTTTACCATGTTGACCAAATAGAGCTTTTGGTCATCGCGTTTATTCATCAAGAATTTTTTAAAAAATTCAAAGGCTAAACAAAGATCGTCTCTTCCCTTTTAAATCCAGTGGAGATCAAAAAGATTGGAACATCCAAGCTTTTCTCAATAAATTCTAAATACTTTTTGGTCTTATCGGGCAAATCTTTATAATTAATTAACCCACAAGTCTTGTTTTTCCAGCCGGAGAATTGTTTATAAATTGGTTCGACATTCCAGAGGGTATTCAAATCTTTAGGGAATCCTTCCATCTTTTTATTTTTGTATTTATATCCCACACAAACCAAGAGGGGATCCATCTGGTCTAAAACATCCAATTTGGTGATGGCTAATTTATCGATGGCATTTACTCGAACCGAATGTTTTAAAATAACTAAATCCAGCCAGCCACACCTTCTGGGCCTGCCGGTGGTAGCTCCAAATTCGTTCCCTTTTTTCCTGAGAACTTCACCTATAGCATTATTCAATTCAGTAGGAAAGGGACCATCTCCCACCCGGGTAGTGTATGCTTTGGTTACCCCAATCACTTCATTGATCCGAGTGGGTCCGATTCCGGAACCGATACAGGCTCCCCCGGCGGTTGGATGAGAGGAGGTAACATACGGGTAGGTGCCGAAGTCTACATCTAATAGGGTCCCCTGGGCACTTTCCAGAAGGATATTTTTCCTTTTCTTTATCGCCTCGTTCAAATAGATGGATGTATCGATCAATAACGGTTTAATCTTGTTCTTATATTTCAATACCGAACTAGATTTTTTCTTTAAACTGAAAGCCTCTTTTTTTGAGATCATCTTAAACCAAACTTCTTTAGCTTTGAAATTCTGCTCCAGCTTTTTATAGAAAAGCTCTTCATCTAAAAGGTCAGCTACACGGATTCCTATCCTCCCTACCTTATCTGAATAAGCTGGACCGATACCTTTACAGGTTGTTCCGATCTTATTTTCCCCTCTTTGTTTTTCATCTAACTTCTCAATAGTCTTATGATAAGGCATAACCAGATGAGCCGAATTCGATATTAAGACTCTTTGGTCTGTTTCAATTCCTCTTTCTTTTAATTCCTGTAATTCTGAGAAAAATTGCTCTAAGTCCACTACTACTCCATTCCCTAGGATGCAAATTTTTTGGGGATGAAGAATCCCTGTAGGGACAAGATGGAGAATAAATTTTTCGCTATCGATCACCACGGTATGGCCCGCATTAGCCCCACCCTGATAGCGAACCACAATATCAGAGTCCTCAGTTAAGATGTCCACAATCTTCCCCTTCCCCTCATCCCCCCACTGAGTTCCCAGAACTATTTTTACTGACATTTTATTCCTCTTTTCAATCTGCGTAGGGGCGGAGTTTAACTCCGCCCAAATTTAGGGGTGGAGACAAGCTCCACCCCTACGCGAAATAAATCATAGAGGCGGGAATTCATCCCGCCTTAATCATTTCTTCTTTTAATAAAGAACCAATCCAGTCCAAGATTTTATTTCCCCCTTCTTTAGTTTTAGCTGAGAATGGGACTAAAAGCTCCTCATTCAGTTTTAAAATATCCTTGGCATTTTTAAGATTGGATAAAACCGCCGATTTTGAAAGTTTATCTTTTTTGGTCAATACTATCAAAACTTTTTTACCAAGAAAATTAAGCCATTCTAAAAGCTCTAAATCTGATGGAAATGGGGGATGTCTGATATCTATGATCTGGATTAGCCCTTTCAAGTTTTTACTATTTTGAATATAATCCTCAATCAGTTTTCCCCATCTTGTTATCGTTTTCTTAGGAGCCTGGGCATATCCGTATCCCGGAAGATCGACAAAGAAAAGATTATTATTGATCAGAAAGAAATTTAGCATTTGTGTCTTTCCGGGAGTTGAACTGGTTTTGGCTAAATTCTTTTGTTCCACTAAGGCATTCAACAATGAAGATTTCCCCACATTGGACCTTCCGGCAAAGGCAATCTGAGGAAAATTATTTTCAGGTAGATTTTTCATTTCAAACACACTTTTATAAAAAGAAGCCGATTTTATCTGAAAAGACATCTTTATAAAGCTTAAATTTTTAAAGATTATTCCCTTTTTACTTGAAAATATTCGTAGGGGCTTGATTTATCAAGTCCGAGTCTTTTTTCTTACCAAAGGAGAGTAAGATCACCCCACTCTTCAACAAAATTTTATTTCTTTCTTCCGATAAAAACCTCATCGATTATCCCATATTCCTTAGCTTCGTAAGCGGACATAAAATAGTTTCGGTCAGTATCCTTCTCGATCTTCTCTAAGGGCTGTCCGGTATGTCTGGACAGAATCTGATTTAGCATCGACCGATTGGTTACCATCTCCTTGGCATGAATCTCGATGTCGGAAACTTGCCCCTGCACCCCTCCCCAGGGTTGATGAATTAGGATTCGGGAATTAGGCAAAGCGGCCCTTTTCCCTTTGGTTCCGGCAGCCAGAAGGACTGCCCCCATGCTAGCAGCTAATCCCACGCAGGTGGTGCCGATATCGGGCTTGACAAACTGCATCGTATCATAGATGGCTAAGCCTGAGGGGACGATACCTCCCGGGCAGTTGATATAGACATTTATATCCTTTTCCGCATCCTCCGCTTCTAAGAAAAGTATCTGAGCAATAACTAAATTGGCTAAGACATCATCTATGGGACTCCCGATGAAGATAATTCTATCTTTAAGTAGGCGCGAATAGATATCATAAGCTCTCTCCCCTCTTCCGGTTTGTTCTATCACAATAGGTACTAAGGTCATAACCTCTCCTTTCGTCAAGATGCGCGTATGCGTCTTGAGACTTCGCATTTATTTTAGATTCTTCTCCTCGACTATAATGGCATTTCTCAAAAGCAAATCTAAGACTTTCTCCTCTAAGATGGTCTCCTTTAAATTCTTTATCCTTTTCTCCTGGGACAAATATTCTTTGGCTTTCTCTTGAGTCAAATTATAGGCCAAGGCAAAATTGGAAGTCCAGTCATTTATATCCTCAGTGGTTACCTCGAGTTTTTCTTTCTCGGCGATCCTATGGAAAAGGAAATCCCATCGGATGTAAAAAATCCCCATCTCCCGATATTTCTCATTCAGTTCTTTTTCATCTACCGGCTGGCAATTCTTTTTGAATTCCTTTTCCACCCCTTCTAAATACGATTTTATTAGGCTCTCCGGAGCCTCAAATTGATTTTGCTCCACCACCTTATGAATCAACTGATTCTTCATATCCTTGACACTGTTTCCCTCCCCTTGTTTTTCCAAATCCTCTCTGATCTTAAGCCTCATATCCAGAAGGTCTTTAAAGCCCAAGCTTTTCGCAAAGAGATCATCTATTTCCGGAAGAACTTTCTCTTTTATCTCTTTGATCATCACTTTATATTTTAATTTTTTACCGGCTAAACTCTTATCCGAATAGCTGGCTGGATAATTGACTTCGATTTCTCTTCTATCTTTTATTTTAACCCCCAAAAAAGCCTGATAAAACTCCGGCAGAAGGTTTTTTTTGCCCAATAGAACCTGTTGATTTTGTGCCTTTTCTCCCTTTACCTCTTTAGCGGGGAGTTTCTCTAAATCGACTAAAAGGAAATCACCTTCTTTTGCTTCTCTTTCCACGGGCCTAAGCTGGGCGTTTTGGTTTTTTAGATAAGCCAGGGTCTGTTCTAAATCTTTTTCCGTCACCTCAAATTTTTTCTTGGTTACAGCTAAACCCCGGTAATCCTTAACTTCTATCTCCGGTCTTATCTCGATCTCAGCTTTAAATTTTAAGGGCAGTCCCGGCTCTAACTTAACATCCTTTACAATGGGAATCGTAATGGGTATTAAATTCGCTTCCTTTACCGCATCCTCGATGGCTTGAGGAATCAGATTCTCTATCACATCCTGATCAGCTTTTTCTTTGAAGAACGATTTTATCGCCTCTATCGGAGCTTTACCCGGCCTGAATCCAGGGATTTTGGCTATGCTTTTATATTTTCTGAAGACCTGGTTGTATTCCTCTTCTACCTTCTCTTTAGGAACTTCGATCTCCAAAGTCCTTTTCCAGGCTTTATCCTTATTGATGTTAACCTTTGCATATGCATTCATACGAACAAATCTCCTCCTCTTTAACTTGCGAAAGGGGGGAGTCGAACCCCCAACCCAAAAGGGACTGGATCCTAAGTCCAGCGCGTATCCCAATTCCGCCACTTTCGCATAATCATAAAGATGCTTCGCATTTTCCGCCGAAAACAAATATATCCAAATATCACCCATTGTCAAGATTTAAATGGGAGTACACCTTGAGCTTTCAACCTTTTTTAATACGGCTAAGGGTAAATATTGTTAGGCAATGAAATCGGCAGACCAGTAAACCTGCCTAGCTGAAAGTTTAGAATTCTTTTTTTCTTGTTTTCATTTTTATCTTTACTATATTAGATTAGCTTATACGAAATTTTGATAGAAAGTTATTTTTCATGCTGGACTTAAAGACACGTATAGAAAATCATCCAATTAGATGGTTAGCCGGAGTATTTGTAGGAACGACTGCTCTATGTTTCCTTATTATTCCGCAGTTTTACGCTGGAATGAAAGAAAGCAAGAATGCGAAAATTGAATTACTCCAAGATAGTCTTGCTATCCTTGGACAAGCTACATCGAAATATCAACAAAACCACACCCACGACAGCCTAATGATTATTGCCTTAAAGGATTCACTTGAAAGAATCAGAATGGAGATATCAAAGTTCAAATCTAAGGAGGTCTTACCAGCAACAACATTATGTAAATTTGAGAGTGCGGAGTTCCTTAGTGGAGAACTGGTAGTAGCTTACCGATATTTCGACGCGAACAAATCGGTAGCAAGCGTGTATATAACTTCACCAAAGGAGACTATCTTTCAAGGGGATTTTCGCCTCAGTGCAGAGCAAAAAACTTTTGAGTATAAGGGCAAACAATATGTCCTCAAGTTTTTTGGTTTTGTTTTTTATCCGTCCAAAGACATAAGCTGTATAAAACTTTCCATTTATAGAAAATGATTAATGTCCGTTTTCTTCTAAAAACTTAACGGACCCTTCCACCCTCTGCTTTATCAATTCAAGTGTTTCTAATGGTGTGTTCCCTTTTTGTTTGAATGCATCTGGGTTATATAAGATTTGCTTGAGTTATTAAAAAAAAGCAGGAAGGAAAGCTTGGACTATTTTCTATGTTGTGGCAGGTCCTCAGACCTGCCACTCCGGTCAGGAGCAGCTCCTGACAGAACAAAAAAATAAGCAGCAGCAGGTCTTCGCTCCCCGCTACTGCTATGTAGAATGAAAACTCGCAAGGCGAAAGTTTTCATTCTATTAAAATTATCGGAATCTTGTGTTCGCACTTTAGAAAAATATTAAAGTCAATATAAAATTTTTTGCCGGCTTTTTATGTTGGGTCAGGAGTAGCTCCTGACAGAACAGAAAGACTCACCGGCCTTAAGTCATTGTTTGTCCTTGTATAGCGCGGTGAATCTTCAGAGACTGTTAGAAAACCTTGTTGACACCGCATTCTGCGGTGCCCTATGGGTGAGAAATTATTGTCGCCCATAGAGGCGGGAATTTATCCTGCCTCAAAGGGCGGCTTTTGCAACAAGCCCTTTTTGCGTGGAGCTGAAGCTCTACCCCTACATTTTCTCATTGATCAGCTGTAGTAATTGTAGGTCAACCATCCCCCGCAAAATGCGGGGGTGGTTGACAATCCTTTTTGTCAAGCAGTCCTGTTGGCACGTATAACCTACAAAACTGGGTGGAGCTAAAGCTCCACCCCTACATTTCTTTGAATAAAAAAGAAAGAGGGTGTAACCTTGGATGGGTAGAGGGGGGGGTAGGAACTAAACCCAAGGTTATAGGGCACACCCTCTTTGGAAAAGTATTTTAATTAGAAAATTTCTATTTGTCAAGAATTATTTTTAAGAGTTGTGAAAAACTCGTTTTACAGTTTCCCCTCCCTTGATGGGAGGGGTCTTCGACCCTGAGGCTCAGACCCGAAGGGAGCGAAGTTTTTTGGGTTAAAACCGCAGGGGGTTTTGACCTACTGTTACTAAATCCTTGACAACCCCCTTTTCTCCCTTATAATATCCTCTCATTATGTCTGAACCGATAGAAAACCGACCCATGGGAACTGGCAATACTACCGGGGAATTTGTCGAAAGATATTTCAAAAGGAATCTCTTTTTAGGGGTTTTAAATGGGGTTTTATTCAACTTTGCCTGGGCATTTACCTCAGGCTCAACCGTTTTGCCCTGGTTTGTAAGTAAGCTTTCCAATTCCAATGTCTTGATCGGTTTAGCCTCAACCCTGGAAACCTTAGGCTGGTTTATGCCTCAGCTTTTAGTAGCGGTTGTGACCTCTCATCACAAAAAGCAGTTGCCTCTTTATACTAAGACCGCATATTTGAGAGCCTCTGCCTTTTGCCTTTTGACTCTATCTGTATTTATACTCGGTGATAAAAATCCGACCTGGCTCCTTTTGTCCTTTTTTCTCCTTTTTTCTATCTATTCCTTCGGCGGAGGTCTGGCTGGGGTGTCATTTACTGATATTGTTGCCAAAACAATTCCAGCCAACAAAAGAGGTAGCTTTTTTGGGATGAGAATGTTTTTTGGAGGAACTTTAGCCGCTTTGGGGGGGCTCTTAGTAAAAAAAATCTTAGACTCTTATCATTTTCCTATCAATTTCGGCATAATCTTTACTATCGCCTTCGTAATAATACTTTTTGCCCTTTTTTCCTTCTGCGGGGTGAAAGAGCCGGAAGTAAATTCATACAGAGAGAAAAGATCGCTTGAAGAAAATTTCTTAAAGGGGATGAAGGTCTTTAAAGAAAACGAAAATTTTCGGCAACTATTCTGGGCAAGAGTTTTCGTGGGCTCTTATCTGTTGGGGCTCCCTTTTTATGTTATCTTTGCTCGAAAGGTCTTAGGAGTCTCTCCCGGAGCAGTGGGGGTATTCTTGACCTGCGAGATGACCGGTTATGTTTTGTCCAATCTTTTATGGGGATATTTGAGCAATAATGTGAGCAATCGCCTGGTTATACTTTTAAGCTCCTTTTGTTCTTTAGTCCCCCCTTTGATTTTACTTTTGAATCTCATAACTTTTCTACCGATAAAACTTTTCTATTTGATTTTCTTCTTTTTAGGATCTACCAATGCCGGTCTGGGTCTGGGAGCCACCAACCTTCTATTGGAATTAGCTCCGGAGGAAGACCGCCCCATCTATATCGGCTTTATGCACACCTTAGTGGGACCCACCGTTTTTCTATCGGTCATCGGTGGGTTGATTTTGCAATTAACCTCCTTTTCTTCTCTTTATCTTTTAGTTTTAATAATAGCCATTTTGGGGGTCTATTATTCCTGCCAGCTCACCGAATGTAAAATAAAAACTTAACTTTTTATGTGAATCGAGTGCCACGATCTGGCGAGAGGTTTCTGTCGGGTCGAAAAACCCCATAGGTTCACCACATAACGAAATTAAGAATTAAAAGATAAAAATTCAAAACTGCGATTCAAAATTAAAAATTATCTCCATTTGGCTTTTCATATCTTCCAGTTTTAAGTTTTTAATTGTAATTTTGTATTTTGCTTTTTCAATTTTTAATTTTGTTCAGCTATTTCGAGCCGGGAAAGCAGAGACATAGGAAGCGTCAACGGACTAAAGCATCCGTGACGAATGAGCTTCTCTATAATCCCTTTATCATAAAATAAGATTAAGAATTCCACCTACCAAAAGACCTGAGGCAAAAAGAATCGCCACAAGTTTCAATGCGCTTCGCCAGCCTAATTCCCGAGCCATAACAAAGAAAGTGGAAGCACAGGGAAGATATAAAACCAAAAAGATGCAGGCGACGACCAGCTGTTCGGGAGTTAGGTGGAATGGAGAAAGCAAAGCAATGGAAATATCCTTGCGTAAAAATCCTGTTACTATCACAAAAATGGTCTCAGGTGGAAGGCCAAGAATGAATGTAAGCGGTCTTCCTAAGGTTCGGCTGGCAAAACTAAACGCTCCTAATAAATCTAAAATGCTTATAAGAAAGATACCCAGAATGATAAGAGGTACAGCTACCAGGATAAACGAACTTAGCCGAAGCCAAACTTTCTTAAAAAGGATTGAAAGTTGGGGAACACGGTAGGGAGGGATTTCAATGAGTAACTCTGGAGTTTCACCCTTTAGAAGCTTGTTCAAGATAAAACTTGTAATTACAGCAACAATAAAAAGCAGACCGAAGATCAAAATAAGATAATTACCTCCATAAGGGGTGATTATGCTTACAATCATGGCGGTCTGGGGCATACAAGGAGCGCTTGCAAGAATAAGGGCAATGGCGATGATTTTTTCTCTTCGGGTTTCTAAGATCCTGGTAGCCAGTATAGCTGGAACTTTGCACCCCAAACCTAAGATTATGGGAATTGAGGAATAGCCGTGAAGTCCCAATCGGTGGAATATGTTATCCAAAAGAACGGCGAGACGGGGAAGATAACCCCAATCCTCTAGAAAACTTAATGCCAAGTAAAATGAGAAAAGATACGGCAGGACTACCACAAAAGGAATATATAGCCCAGCGTTCAAAACTCCAAATGAACCTAAAGGGTCAAGGGTTGTGCCTAAAAGCAAGTTATGAATGAATTTTATTGGCAGAAGGGTGTCAACCGCTTTGGTGATGAGCGGAAGGTAAAAGTTATTGAAGAGAGGGTTAAGAAGATAATTTATCAACCCCTCGCCAATAAACCTTACTATTTTAAATGTTAGAAATAGAATAATAATTGCGGTGGGAATTCCGGAAAGCGGTCTTACCGTAAAATTCCCCAGCCGCTCTAAGAACGTATGGTGCCGATGTTTTACAATTTGAACTTTCTCTACAATTCTGCCGATCTCATGCCATCTTTCAGCATTCTCAAATTGATAATTCCCTTTCTTCGCCTCTGGTAAGGTCTCCACCAACTTCTTTATTCCTTCGCCAGTTATGGCTACGGTTGGAACGACCGGAACTCCAAGAATTTTCTTGAGTTCTTCTATGTTAATGTCAACACCGATGTGCCTTGCTTCATCCCATAAATTTAAGGCAACAATTACTGGAATATCCTTTTTAAGTAACTGGAGGGTGAGATTTAAATTCCTCTCTAAATTGGTCGCATCAACAATATCAATCACTACACTTTGTTTTTCCTCTATTGCCTGACGGAGCATCTCTACCGTGACCTTTTCTGCCGGTAATGTCGGTTCAAGGGTATAGGTTCCGGGCACATCGATGACCTCCACCTTTTCTTCGCCCCATCTCATATATCCTTTGGTATATTCAACGGTGGTACCCGGATAGTTAGAGGCAATCACATTCACCCCGGTGAGCCGGGAGAAGATCACGCTTTTGCCCACGTTAGGATTGCCCATCAAAAGGATTTTTTTCATCACTCCGTCACTTCTACTATAACTTTTTTTGCCATCCCGAATCCAATCGCCACCTGAAAGTTATCAATTCTGATAGTTACCGGACCTCGCATAAACTGGGAACTTATCTTGGTGACCTTTTTGCCTACTCTTATTCCCAGAGATTCCAAGCGACGTATCAAACCATGACCTCCCTGAATATCCACCACCACCCCGTTCTCTCCCTCTTCTAATTGTGTCAAATCTACTTTTTCCATTATGTTCCCTTTGGATAAAGAAACTGCAAGCTATCGACAATTCTTGCAATACCCAAAAACCTGAAAACAGTGAGAGGTGTGTTCAAATCCACCCTTTTCGCATAGTTTCTCCATAGAGCGCTCAATTCTTTTATCTGAGAATTCGATCACTTTTCCGCATCTGATACAGACCAGATGATCATGGTGCAAATGCCCGAAAATGTGCTCGTAATGGCTATGCTTTTCTCCCATATCCGCCTTTCCCACCAGACCTGCATCTACCAATAAATCTAAAGTCCTATAAACTGTCGCCCGGGACACTCTTTTTCTCTTTTTTCTCAACGAGAATAAAAGCTCCTCCGCCTCAAAATGTCCCTCTAAAGAGAAAACCTCATTTAGGATGGTCTCCCTTTCTTGGGTCAGAGAAAGACCTTTTGTTCTGAGATATTGGCTAAATTTAATTATTTCATTAGTCATAATCGATTTTTAATATTTGAGATTTAGTCTCAATCTCACATACGCTGAGGAATTCTTTTTATTGGAGTTTTTTCTTAAAAAATCGAGGGTAAATCCATCTCAACAAGAATCGTGACCCAGCGAATGCGCCTCCTCTGGGTGGGCAGGTGGTTTTGCTCCTTTTCTCGAGGCTGAAGCCTTGAGTTACGTCAATCGCAAGGCTATCCGAAGGATTCTCCTATGGCGCAGGTAAGAAAAGTAAACCCGGTATCACAGGTTGTCTCAACCTGTGATAACACAAGTTGAGGCAACTTGTGTTACCGAGGTCTTGCTCGTGACCGAGTATCAAATTTCTATCAGTTGATATTGGCTTTTCCCCAATCCTAATTCTTCCGCTGCTTTTATCTGCACCCTTGCGTCCTTTTTATGGATAGCGCTTAAGACATCCTCCCCTTCTTTCAATATGACCCCCTCACCCTTAGATTGAGGCAGAATCGGAGCTTTTTGAATTATATCTAAAGTTGCACAATCGACCGCTACAATATCCTCCCCGATTATAATCCCCTGGTCCTGAATCACCGGGGTATCGGTCACAGCCATACAATCGCACTCCGGCTGGACATCTAAGATAAAATTGATAAATAAAACTTTTCCGGGTTTGAAAGTGGAAAGAACAGCTGATGCTGCCTCAGCCATTGAGATCTGGAAATTATCGTAAGATATAGGAACAGTTAAAGCACCTTCTGGGCAGACCCGGACACATCTTCCACATCTCCAGCATTTATCCTCATCCACTTCAAAAAAATCCTGTCTGACCGTTATGGCATCCATAGGACAATTATTAGCGCAGATCCCACAATAATTGCATAAATCCCCCTTCCATCTCATTATCTCATCCAATTGAAAATGCATCTTCCCCCTTCCTCCTTTACTCCAGTCGCAACCTCTGGGCCAGCGGCTTACACATCCCATGGCGATATTTTTTATGGCACCACCTAAGCTGGAATCGATATGCCCCTTAACATGGGTTAAGACCATCATCGCCGAAGCATCATAAATAGCAGAGGGAACAGCTACCTCCTTCAGAATCTCCCCAGCTTTAACCATAATCGAATCGAACCCAAAGATCCCATCGGCAATTATCACCGGAGCTCCCAAAGTTAAGGAATTATATCCTATTTGGTTGGCGGTCTCAAGATATTCGTAAGGCCTTAAGCGGGCTGAATCGGTGACAAAGGGCTTGGCTCCAACTTTTTTTATCTGATCGATAATTAATTTAACCAAGTTAGGTCTGATGGTGTGATGAGCACCGGGATTGCCCAGATGCATCTTAATTGGCACTAATTCATCTTTGGAAAAATAATTAGAAAGGTCGATTTTTTCTAAGGTCTTTTCCAATCTCCCCATCAAACTATAGGGATAATCGAATTTTTCTACTCGGGCTTTTATAAAATAAAGTTTTTTTGTCATATCAAACCTCGTCTTCAATTTAAATCCGCCATTTAGGTTTGTTTTCGAAATATAAGAGATGAGCAGGGCATCGGCAATCAGAAGATCCAAATCCAGAAAGAATTATTTTTGAATTAGCTCTTTTTAAAACCTTCCGATTAAGTCCACATTCCCCACCTTTTGAATAAACCCAATAATCCTTGATTTTTCCATATTCCAAAAGATAATCGATATGCCAGAAAAGTTTTTTATCTTTTCTTTTATGCCTCTCCAATCTTTTTTCCAGACCTTTTTTGGCACTTCCGGTATAGATGTAATAACCTTCAAGGAATCGAAATCTCCCCTTTTTTCCAATCCGTATGTAACTGTTTTCAGGCAAATAAATCAATAGCTGATAGATTTTGTTTTTCGTTTCTCTTTCTTTATGGCTTTTCTTAAATATCATTTCTTCATTTAGCTAACCTTTTACATCCCCCTGACTATTGCGTAACTTTTCGTGGGAACTCTGAAAAAAACAGCAAAAGAGAAAGATCTCTGTAGGGCAAGGCTTCAGCCTTGCTTTTAAACTATTGAAAAGGATCGGCGATTGTTTTTTTGCAAACCTGAAGGTTTGCCCTACAATTGGGTTTCTCATCCGATTGTGTGAGAATCTCTATGTTGGTATCCTCGAAATTGGTGGTCGTGGTTATAACCTCACAGCTGATTACAATGATTAAGCTGATATTCTGCTATAATAATCCGCTTAATCAGCTGTGAATTCATTCCCCTCAGGATTGTAAAAACTGTCTCATAGCTGATTTAAAAACCATGAAAAACGGGTAACGGATAAATAATGAATAGAAACTTTTTTATCTCAATTTCCCCAACGCCTGTTTCAAATCTTCCACCAGATCATCTCCATCCTCAATCCCACAGGAAAGACGGATCAGTCCACCAGTAACATCCGCTTTTTTTAAGTCCTCTTTTGAATTCCGGTAATGGGAGGTCAAAACTGGAATAGAAGCTAAAGATTCCACTCCACCTAAACTGACAGCATTTAAGAATATTTTCAAGTTATCCATAACCTTGGTAGCTTTTCTCAAATCTCCCACATCAAAACAAACCATCCCTCCGAATCCTTTCATCTGCGATTTAGCCAATGAATATTGAGGGTGGGAAGGAAGTCCCGGATAGAATACTTTTTTAACCTGGGGATGCTCGGACAAAAATTGAGCGATCTTCATCCCGTTCTGATTGTGTCTTTCCATCCGGATAGCCAGAGTCTTCAATCCTCGCAGAAGAAGAAAGGCACCTAAAGGGTCCAAACATCCGCCCAAAACCTTCATCGTCTCTCTAACTTGATCGATAAACTTCTTTTTGCCAATTATAACCCCAGCCACCAGATCGCTGTGTCCTCCCAGATATTTGGTGGCGCTGTGAAGGACGACATCCGCTCCCAAAAGAATGGGTTTTTGATTATAGGGGGTGGCAAAAGTGTTATCGAATACTGAAGTTAGTTTATTTTTTTTCGACAAAGCAATGATCTTTCTTGTATCTGCTATTTTAAGATTGGGGTTGGTGGGAGTTTCCACAAAGAAAAGTTTAGTCTTTTTATTGATTAAACTCTGTGCCAATTTCAAATCTAAAGGATCGACAAAGAAAGCTTTGATTCCAAAATTGGGCAAGAATTTTTGAAAAAGAGTTATGGTTCCACCATAAAGGGGCTGGGTGGAGATAATCTCATCTCCGGATTTACATAATGTCAAGACTGTGGTTGAAATCGACGCCATCCCGGAGGATACGACTAAGCCCGCTTCCCCACCTTCTAAGGTTGCCATCTTCTTTTCAGCTACATCTAAAGTGGGATTCTCATATCTGGTGTAAAAATACTTCTTGATCTTTTTCTCTTGATATTTTACTACCTCTGCGGAATCTTTGAAGACAAAGGTTGAAGTCTGAAAAATTGGCTCAGCCACCGCGCCTAAAGGAAATTCTTCTCCTTCCACAGCAGCAACCGCCAAAGTGGCAAAGCTAAGATTTTTGTTTTTCATTTAGATCTCCTATGGTTTTAAACAAAATAATTATCTCTTTGCAACATAAACTTCTTCTCCAATGTAGGGGAAGGCTTTTCCGCCACAGGTGGATCCCGCCAAAAGGCGGGAAGCCTTCCATAAAAGAGAATTGCCCCGCCAAAGGCGGGACGCTACAAAGCTACGGCTTTACACTCCAGAGTGTATAACAATGTCAAAAGCACAGGGCTTTTGACCTACTTTCTCTTAAAACCATCTATAATCAAACATTTTTGTGGAAAAAATCAACTAAAAACTTTCAATCTTTCCATCTCTGCTCGTTCTGAGGAGTGATTTTGATAGCTGATTCCCCTTCCACCGGGCATTTGGTCTCGCAGATTCCACAGCCGATACATAGATCCTCTTTCACATAGGGCCTTAAAACTTTCTTTTCTGTCCCATCGAAACCGATCGCTTTCTCCTCTTTCAAAAGGATAGCTTTATCCGGAACCGGACATTGTTCCTCACAGACAATACACTTCTCATTTTTATACCAGGGGATGCATCTGGATCTATCAATATAGGCAAGACCGATCACCGTCTTTTTCTTGGTCTTTAAATCCAATTTATGAATAGCACCGGTTGGGCAGACCTGGGTGCACATCACACAATTGTATTCGCAATACCCATATCGAGCCACACCAATGGGTGTCCACAAAGCCTCAAATCCCCCTTCTAAAAAGGATGGCTGTAAAAATCTTCCTGAGGAGGAACATACCTTGATGCATTGGTGGCATCTTATACATCGATCTAAAAATTCAGGCTCCTCTCTTGACCCCGGAGGACGGATCAATCGAGACTTGAGATTTCTGTCTTTAAAAGTGGTTTTAAAAAGTCCCACAGAGATTAATCCTCCAGCTAAGGAGTAAAGAAAACCCCTTTTGGAAAGGTCGAGATATCGAAACCGCCCTTCGACTTCGCTCAGGGCAGTGAGCTTGTCGAACTGCAAGGGTTTCAACCTACTTCTGAAATTTATGGTGGTAACCTTAGGGGGACAATCCTTAACACAATCGAAACATAAGATACATTCTGAGTCTTTGGTCATTTTGAAATCATCTGCTATCGCATCCATCTTGCAAAATCTTTGACAATCTCCACAAAGATTGCAATCTTGTTTTACTCTCCGTCTTAAGATCTGATATCTGGAAAAGAAAGCATAAAATGCCCCCAAAGGACACAAATTCCTGCACCAGAATCTTCTGGAGATAAATTCTGAAAAGATTATGGCAGAAAGGATCAATAAGATCCAGCCGGAGAATCTAAAAAAGGTCAAAGTTGTGGGAAGCAAGGTGGAAGATAAAAAGAGCTGGAGATTGGCTAAAAAATCTTGAGATGTTCCGATTCTAAAACCCAAGTTAAAAAGCTGAGTAAAGATTAAAGTCACGATGGGGAACAACGATAGGGTAAGACTGCGAGTCAAAAGGGATAAGGGGTCTAAAAACCAGACTAAGGGAGAGGCGAATAAAATTCCGATCGATAAAAATATCAAAATATAATATTTTAAAGAGCTAAGCTTTTTTAAACTTTTTCCAACTTTATTTTTAGTAATATAGCTGACCACATCCAGAGTTGTTCCCAGAGGACAGACCCATCCACAGAAATATCGCCCTAAAGGGATGGTTATAATAAGCAGAATTAAGGCAAAGACAAATGTATCGATATAACTTCTCGCGGAGACAATAGAGGATAAAGCAATCAGAGGATCTGAGCGCAAAAAAAGGTCAACTGGAATTTTTGTAACCAGAGGATAGGTTGAAGCTAAAAAAAGATATAGGGAGAAAAGAAGAAAAAGTATCTGAGAAATTCTTCGGAGGGTCCTCATAAGAAATCTGTCATCCTGCAAAATTGAAGCCTCCGCAACCTAAAGGTTGCGGCTACCAGTTTTGTTTTTATTCGTCATCCGTAATTTTTAATTCGTCATTATTCTAATCGCGTAGCCAAGCCTTCACACCTTGTCCTGAGCTCGGTGTCGAAGGATGTCTTGGCTGGCAAACCCTAAAGGTTTGCCTACGCTCAAGGCTGTCTTGGTTAATAGTACCATAATTCTCATCAGGATAGACTTACCTTTTTTATAAAGATTTTACTCAGATCGATCTCCCCCAACCCTAACTTATTCCCAATCACAACAGAGCTCAAATCAGATGGCTTCAAATCGAAAAGGGTAGCTCCATAGGCATCCACTGTGGCGATTTTCTCTCCAACTATTACCGTGTCTATTTTTATAACATCTTTTAAGTTTCCCCCTTGAGGACCATTTTTAACCAAAATTCTAACTGCATCCAGAACAGTTAACTTAGGTCTAATAAAATTGGATAGATCAGCTAAATTTTCATCTATATTCCAGTGAATTTGTCCCCTATCCCCACCCATAATTCCCATCAAATTCTTCATCCCTAAGGTCAATCGGGGTAAATTATGGTGTTTGGCAATCGGGACATTGATCAAAAGATCACATTCCAAAGCTGGCTTATAAAGATACCAGGATTTCAATTTTAATCCATTAGGGAATTTTGTGTTGACAAACCCAGCATCGACCACATAACTAACCTCTGCCCCGGCTTTAGAAGCCGCCTTTCTTATCCCGCTATTTTCATAACATCGGGAAGGGGTATTGCAGGGTCGATCGAAGACTTTGACTTTCTTGGCACCCACCTCCACACATAGCTTAACTATCTCCGCCACTACCTCCGGATTGGTAGTAGCCCCTTGCTCTGGACTTCGGTCCCACCCGATATTGGGTTTGACCACCACAATATCCCCTCTGGAGACAAACCTTTTCATCCCTCCCAAAAGGTTTATGGCGGTTCGGGTCAACTCAGCTGGTGAACCACCATTTACTACCGCTAAATCAGGCATTTTCTCTTTTTCTATCTCTTCTTTTCTCTGAGCGAAAACGCCAACTGTATTTGAAAGGGAAAGCCCTACGAAAGTGGCTATTCCGATTGAGTCTTTAATAAAGTCTCTTCTGGTTATCTTTTTCATATTAAAGCATCCTTCTCCCATCCTAATTTAACTATGTCAATCTTTTGGAGATCGCTAGTTCCCACTTTATACTTGGTATCAGCTAAGGCAATATGGGTTGGTGGCGGGAATAGGGACCAGGGTTTATTTAGATAACTATTCCTTTTGTTCTGGATTATTTTCAATCCTACAGTATCCACTGCCACATGGTCAATTCCCAATAAAATTCCATTATAGTTCCATAGATATTTAGGATCGACCTCTGGACCTCCGTGAAACAAAGGTCTTAAAGCATCCACAATGATTAGCCGGGTCTTTGATTTCATCTCCGGAATCTTTAATAAAGCACCCAATCTGGCACAGCAGTCCTCAGTATGATAAGTATAAGCATTGTCAATCGCGCCGCACCAGTTTTTTATGGACAGAGCCACTCCCGAAAGCCAGTGGGTCTTCATCCCCGGAACGTTTATCAAAGCTGTACATTTTTTAACCACTTTGTTCAGATTATCTTCATACATCATTTTTTTTCTTCGGGTAAACATTTCTGCTTTACCTTGTCCGATTTCATTCCTATCCCAGACATAGATGTTTTCGTCTTTGACTCCTGCGGCTAAAAGATTATCTACGATCACCCCAATAAGTTCATTATGAGTAGGGGTCATCACTACATTGATCTTAACCCCCACTATATCCTCCGGGGAGAAAAGTCGTTTCCAAGCTGAAGCGAATTCCGTGGTGTTAAAAAGGGAGCACATCCCCTCTCCGATCATCCGAACTAAAATCTCTTTGTCCACCTCATTCTCTTTTAAAACATCCTCATCCCGGATCAAAACTACTTTAGTCCTCTTCTTTACTAAAGGAGGTTTCTGTTGGGAGAAGGCTAAAGGGGAAAGCCCTAAAACCAATCCCAGTGTGGTGAAAGCTGTTCCCCGGATGAAATCGCGACGAGTAACTATTTCTTCTTTTGTTTTTTTCATTTTGTTCCGCCTGATTTGAGTTTGTTTTTTACAGAATCCAGAAGTGAATTAATCAAATTTACGTCATCGCTTTCGAAAACCAAACATAGATATTTGTCATTCAACTCCACCCCCACAAATTTTCCCTCCTCCACCTTAACTATATTTCTTTTATCCATAGATTGTTTTTTCAAATAGAGCAGGTTGAAATCCGAAAAAGATTTCTTGGCTTGAAGAGTATCAGGATATCCAATCAGTAAGAGCTTTAAAATCTGTTCATCTATTTTAAAGTCGGCCAAAACCGCATTGGTTTTTTCAGATAAGTTTAAGATGTTTTTATTAGCTAAGAAATAGAGATGATTCAATATGGTAATTTTGTGAAAATATCTATCACTTTTAGGGACAAATCCTTTTTCAGGAAGAAAAGACAAAAGAGGGGGCAATTCCCCTTGCTTTTTTATCTTTTCCGAAATCTCCTCCCCCATTTTTATTGTCATTTCTTTAGCTTCATCCGTCCCTTCCATATTCAATATTCTGACAAAATAATTATCCTTCCACAATTTCAAAAGCCCATAACCATATAAAGCTTTCTGCGCGACATTCAATTCCTCTCCATCCTGATCTAAAGAGAAAAGTCCATAGGTATCTAAAGAGGAATGCATCTGAAAGATCTCCACCGTCAGGGTCTTTTTCTGTGCGAATGCATCTTGAGAAAAAAAATATTTCTGGACTATTAATTTCTGAAAATCATAAGCCAGATAAAGCTCCGCTCCTCCATCAAGATAGTCAAAGAGGTTTTCCCGATTATATATTTTTGAAGACTCGATCTTTTTTAAACCATTTTTTGGGGAGGGCAAAAGATTTTTAAGATTCATAGTTTTTTCAGGAACGCACCCCCAACTGAACAAAAAAAAGAGGATAAAAAAGATTTTTTCCCATCTCATAAAGAATTTCTATCCCACAGAAAGCCAGGGAAACCATTTAGCTAAAAGCCCGGTTAAATAAGAGAAAGAATTGGTGAAAATTAAAAAACCCACTATGATCAGAAATATGCCGCTGGCAATCTCTATAATATTGAAATATCTTTTGATCTTCTGGAATACTCTCAAGAAAGTATTAAAACCAATCCCGGCAATAAAGAAGGGTATACCCAATCCTAAGGAATAAAAAGCTAAAAGCAAAATCCCCTGGCTTAAACTCTCCTGGGTAGCGGCGATCCCTAAGATGGGAGCTAAGATCGGTCCCACGCAAGGGGTCCAGCCAAAGGCAAAAGCAAAACCTATAAGAAAAGAACCCAAAAGCCCAAAGGATTTTTTCTTTATATGCACCCTTTTTTCATAGTTTAAAAATGATATTTTGAAAATCCCCAAAAGATGCAAGCCGAAAAGGATGACGATTGCTCCGGCAATGCGGTTAAATATAGAGAATTTATTAGCCAGCAAAAAATTTCCTAAAAAAGTGGAAGAAGCCCCTAAGAGGATAAAGACTAAAGAGAAACCCAGGATGAAGAATATAGAATTAATCGTAACTTTTTTCAAAACCTTCGACCTCTCATCTTTGTCTTTCATCTCCTCGATCGAAACCCCGGAGATAAAGGATAAATATCCAGGGATTAAAGGCAAGACACAGGGAGAGACAAAGGAGATCAGACCACCCAGAAAAGCAATAAAAATCGAAATATCCTTAACTTCTGCGCCCAATTTCAACCTCTCAACACTTTATAGTCCATTACGTACCTCTTATCCACAATCTCTCAGCTTCAGTTTTCATCCCTTCCGCAACCTGAAGGTTGCGGCTACCAATGCGAACCAAGTTGCGTTTTTACGCTTAAGGATTTCAAAATCAAAATCCCTTAAAATCCTTTATTATTACATACGGAAAAGCTATCAAAAAATTTACTTGAGTGAATTTGATGGGTGGAGAAGAAAATGTCAAGAAGGATTTGTAAGATCTTTAAAAATAGTAAAAAAAGAGTTTTCTGTAGGGCAAGGCTTCAGCCTTGCGTTTGACTCGACTTTTTTGCAAACCTGAAGCTTTGCCCTACAAAATATAAAATCAAAGAATCAAACTACTTTAATCTCCTCGATCCTTTTTTTAATCTCCTGCTCCAAAAACTTCTTGCCGATCATCCCCACAATCTTTTGTGCTACTTCAGCGGCGATCTTTTGGATTAATTCCTCCGTCAATTTTTGATAATCAATTTCACCCACCTCGGTCCCCCGGGCATCCTTTACCACTTTTTCTTGAATTTTGTCTGAACCTAAAGTTTCTGACAGGTTCTCTTCCACCCTCAATTCACTGTAGACCACAGGCTCTTGAGTCTCTTTTTCCCCGATGTCCTTTTTAAAGTCGGAGATGAAATTTTCATACCCGCTCTGGTTGGAGACCATCTCTTTCACCTTAAATTCCGGCTCCTTTTTTGATCTTTCTCCCTCTAACATAATCATATCAGTTTTTTCAAACTCCACTTCCTTTTTAGGAGCTTCGTTTTTCCCTGGGGAGATTTGGTTCATCTCCTTTTTCATTTCAGTGATGAACCAGTCGTAGCCATGGGCTGGTGTTTTTGGCTTCTGGCTTTCCGATTTAACCTTTTTCTGCCTTAATACCGGAATCTCCCCAGAGGTAAAAATCTCGACCTGGGTTAAAAGCTCTTTGGGAGTGAAAGGTTTGATCAGAAAACCATCAGCTCCTTTTTCTTCAAACCGATTTTGGCTTCTAATTTCATTGGTTCCTAAAAGAATAATTACCGGTATGTTTTTCAGCTTTTCATCACTTTTGATATTCTCACATACCTTTTCCCCATCCATCTCCGGCATCGAATGGTCCAGAAGGATTAAATCGGGCTGGCTCAGCTTTACCAGCTCCCAGGCTTCTTTGCCATTGCTTGCCGACAAAACCTCATACCCCTGCTGGCGTAAAAGTGATTCGGCTAAGCTTTTTATCGCCGGGCTGTCATCAGCCACTAATATTTTTTTGGACATAACATCCTCCCTCTTTTGGGCTGGCTTTTTATTTATCAGAATTTTGGGATAAGATATGGCTAGCTTTCTCCAAAAGTTTCTTCTCCTCTTTGGATAGATTATCGTAACCCACCTGATTTATCTTATCCAAAATCTGATCGACTCTCTGCATCAGATCCTCTGTTTTTCCCTTTTTCCTTTCTATCATTTTCAATTTTCTTTTATATTTTGAGTCTTTAAAAAAATGTAAGACTCTTAAGACCTTAAGATCGCTCTTAAGATAAAAATAGCCCACCACCATCCCTCCTAAATGGGCAAAATGTCCGATCCCATCCGGGGTATATCTGAAGGAGGCGACGAGTTCAATTATGGCAAAAAAGATCACCAGATATTTGGCTTTTATCGGGAAAAGAAAATATACGTAAATCAAGTTATCCGGAAACATTAAAGCGTAAGCCATCAGGATGCCGAAGATAGCACCTGAAGCCCCGATAGTAGGGATAGTGGAATTGATCGAAAGGACAAAGGTAAAAAGCCCCGCCCCTATTCCAGTAAGAAAATAATATTTGATAAATTCACCGGTTCCCCATATCTTTTCGATCTCTTTTCCGAACATCCATAGTGCGAACATATTGAAGAGTATATGAAAAAATCCTGAGTGCAAGAACATATAGGTGAAAAGCTGGAAGATGTAACCCTTTAAAACCTTTGTGGGGGTTAAGCCCAATGGGGAGATTAGATCATAACCAGCCAAAAGCAAGAAAAAGATGACCAGATTAATAATTATAAGCCATTTAACACCCCTGGTGGTCCTTTGATAGCCAAAACTATATTGATAATCTGTGTATCTCATTCTCTATTATACCTATCGGTCAAATCTAAAAATTCCCTATCTTCCTTAAAAGACAAATTACCAAAAATAGTCGCAAAATCAAGGGAAAACTAACCCCTCTTCCCTAATCTTAAGATCGTGAGTTATTAACTGTTTATCGCAAAAATGAAAAGGTAACCGTAAAATTTTACGACCTATTTAATGCATTGGATGGCATAGAATTAAATTTCTCCAACAAAATATGAAGGGTCCACTGCCGTAGAAAACTGCGGTTTTTGAACTATAAGTTTTTCTACCCAAAAAGGAATTATAATCTAATTCAATTAACCCTTTGGTTTATAATAAATTACTATAACAGTATTTTTTTGTAAAGAACGTGATTTGGGCACACTTTTTGTAAACATTGTAATATAGGGTTCAGATTTATTTGATTCGCAAGACTTTTCGAAGATTTTATTTGTTTAGATCTTTAAAACTTAATCGGAGGTAAGAAAGATGAAAACCAAAATTGTCATTCTGGCTGTCTTAACCCTTTTTTTGCTTGGAGGGGTAAAGGATGTTGGTTTAGCAAAACAAAGAAAAGAGGCGGTAAAAGAAGGGCATACCTGGGGAGAGGAAAAACCAACAGGAAACTATGCGGCTAACAGAGGGAGAGTTATCTCGGAGAATTTGATTGTCAGGGTCAATCTTGTTGGTCTCCCGGTTTTTGTCTGGACAAAAGTTCCTCAGGTCCCGGTAACACCGGATAAGATAATAGTCAACCAGAAGAACCATTCCGCCGAAGGCGGAACTTCAAATAGTTTCTCGAAATAAGATGGAAAAGCAAACTAAAACCAGCCCCAAAGCCTTGGAAGTTAAGCTTCCCTGGATTGAATCTTTGGTAGAAGAGCAGAAATTCAAAGAGGCTTGGGAGGAGATAAAGCTTCTTGAGGATCAAAAAAAGTTGGCTGATCCTTTTCCCATCGGTCATCTTTCTTACCTTTCCGCGGTGTCTTTATATGGTTTGGGCCAATACCAAAAGGCAAAAGAGAAATGCCAGGAGGCATTCGATATTTTTAAAGAAACCGGCGAAAACGCTCGAATGGCTCAGACTCAATATATGATGGGAAGGATTTTTCTGGCTTTGGGGAATCTAAGAAATTCAGAGATGCACCTTAGGGACGCCATCTCCACCTACAGAAGAATCGGGGATTTGGGCCAGATCATTAGAGCCTACAATATTATCGCCCGTATTCATTTTGTTAACTCCGACTTCAAAAAAGCAATAGAAACCCTTAAGCAAGCCTTGCATCTGGCTGAAAAAATTGGAGACCAAAAATTTGTCTCCCTTTTTTCAGGTAATCTGGGCCGAGCCTATACTTTTTTGGGTCAATGGGAAGAGGCGGAAGAAAATCTTTTAGAAAGCCTCAGATATAACCAAACACCTGGTAATGAAACCAGCCTTTGTCGGGATCAACTTGCATTAGGGTATCTGTATCTTTTGAGAAGGGAAAAAGGGAAAGCAAAAAGATATTTTGAGGACGCCTTTCAACTCATTCAAAAAAACGGTCTGGAAAGAGAATTAGCCATCTACCATGAGTATTCAGGGATATTGGCTTTTTGGGAAGGTGAATATAAATCCGCAGAGAAACATTATAGCCAAGCCCTGCAAATAGGGGAAAAAATTGCACCTTGTGGGGATTTGGTCAATCAGAGCTTGAGGCTTTTAGCTGAATTGGAATTTTCCGGAAAGGAATATCTAAAAGCTTTGTTCTCCTGCCAGAGATCTTTAAAGGCTTCCCTATCCTTAGGGGACAAATTAGAAGAGGGGGCAGATTATAGAATATTGGGACAGATTCACTCGGCGTTAGGGGAAAAACAAAAGGCAAAAGAATATTTCACCAAAAGTATAAATACTTTGCAGGAAATCGGCGCCAAATTCGAACTGGCTTTCACCTATCTGGAGGCGGGAAAATCGACTTCCTTCGATTATTATCAGAGATTGGGATTCTTGAGCAATGCGGAAAATGAATTCTCCTGGTTGGATGCCAAATATTTTGTAGGAGAGGTCAATTTAGCTATAGCTTTACTCCTTTTAGAAAATGAGGAGTTCGATAAAATACCAGTCTTTTTGAGTCGGGCTCAAACCCTTTTTGAAGAATCCGGGGAAAAAAACCAGCTTTTGAAAATAAATCAGCTCAAGCAAAATATCCAGATTGCCAAGAATCGCAAATTCTTCCAGATTGAAAAAGACTTTCGTTCTCCTTCTATCCTCACCAAAAATGGACAAATGTTGAAGATCTTGGATAAAATAAATCAAATTAAAGATTCGGATATCAATATTCTTTTAATCGGCGAGACCGGGACCGGAAAAGATGTTCTGGCAAAGGCTATCCATTTTACCAGCAAAAGGAAGAATAATAAATTTGTGGCTTTAAATTGCAGCGCCGTTCCTGAATCCCTTTTAGAAAATGAGCTTTTCGGACACAAAAAAGGGGCATATACTGGAGCCACCTGCGATGAAACCGGAATTTTTGAAGAAGCAGAGGGAGGGACTCTATACTTAGATGAGATCGCGGATGTCCCTCTTTCTGTTCAGGTGAAGCTTTTGAGAGCCATTGAAGAGAAAGAGATTATCCGCTTAGGTGACACTAAGACCAGAAAAGTGAATGTGAGGATAATCTCCTCCACCAACAGGGATATCGAAAAAGAGATAACTGGGGGAGCTTTCCGGCAGGACCTTTTCTACAGGCTCAACGCCATAAACATAAAAATCCCACCTTTAAGGGAAAGGAAAGAGGATATTCCCCTTTTGATCAGGCATTTCTTAAAGGAATATGGGGTGAAAGAAGAGCTGATCCAGGCTTTAGATAATCCTTTAAATCTTCAGGGTTTTGTTGAGCATGATTGGCCCGGGAATATCCGGGAATTGGAAAATGAGATCAAAAGGATTGTGGTCTTATCCGGCGGAGAGAAATGCTCCTTCTGTATGATGATGAATAAGTTCAAGGAGAAGGAGGGAAAAGAAAAGGAGGTAAAATCCCTGCCCGACCGGTTAGCTCAATTTGAAAAGGAGCAGATTTTAAAGGCTTTGATAATCACCAACTGGATCCAGGTAAAAGCCGCCCAGATTTTAAATATCGATGAATCCCTTTTAAGATATAAGATGAAGAAGTACGGGATGAAAAAACAGGGGGAGTTTAATTCGGCGTAGGGGTTTGATTCATCAAACCCGTTTGAACAACATCGTAGGGGCGGGATTAATTACGCCCATTTCGTTCCAAGATCTTATAGCGTCCGGGTTTATCCCGGACGTTTTTTTTGTAGTACCGCCAAAGGTGGGTCTGCGATTTAGCCAGGTCGTAGGGTCCGACGGTTCTGTTGGACGAAAAAACGCCCCGCCAAAGGCGGGACGCTACGTTCAATATTCTCAAAATCCGTGGCAGTCAGGTCCCCTGACCTGACTGCATACATTCAGCCAAGTCAGGCACTTGGCTGGGACTCGGACGGGAGGTGTGAAGCAGACGGTTTAACTAAAGGTAAAGCTAAAGCTTTACACTCCGACTATGTATTTATAATTTTCCACCGATACGAAATCTCCGCGCACTTGGCCAGGGTTGCTCCCACAGAACAGTATTTACTTAACGAAAGCTCAATGGCTTTTTTAACATCCGATTCTTTTATATTCTCCCCTTTTAAAATATATTCTATCTCGATCTTTTTTAAAACTTTGGGATAATCTTTTTGGTTTTCCGATTTAATAACCATTTCCAGGCTGTCCAATTTTTTTCTCATCTTCTTCAGAATCGAGACTAAATCCACCCCGGTGCAACCTCCTAAAGCCACCAAGACCAATTCGCCCGGCTTAGGACCTTTGTTTTCTCCCCCCTTCTCTTCAGGCAAATCCATTAGGATTTCATGTTTGGTCTCAGTCTCTCCGATAAAACCCATCTTTTTGTTCCAGACAACTTTAGTCAACATCTTTTCTCCTATTAACTAAGTTTTTAAAAGGTCCTTGTAGGGGCGGAGATTTAACTCCGCCCAAGGTGTGGAGTTTCTGTTAAGAGTATTTTTTGGGAGTGCATTGACCATGTCAATGCAGCATCGTCACGGACGATGCACTCCATATCATGCGACACAAGTGTCGCTACTCCAAACTCTCCCCATTTTGAATAACTATCTTATGCAGGTTGGGCTTTTAAGCAAGCTCTTTATAGTAAAGTCCACTTTTCTTAAATAGTAAATCGAAACTAAAAAGATCCCTAAAATCAGTGAGCAAAGATATACTGAATTGAAGACGACTCTCTCCCCCGTTCCTATTAAACAGGTGATTCTCAATAGATACAGGAAAAGCAGGTTCACAAAAAGAAAGATGAAGAAAAGCATCTCTTTTAAAAGATCATAAACTACAACTCTTTTATCCACAGGAATTTTATCCATCTTCTCTTTTCCAGGGAAATTGAAAGTTTTAGGGAATTGGGAGATGATCAGGAATACGATAAATATAACAGTCTGAAGAACTGGCAGCATAACCAAAGAAAAACTCTTTTCACCCCACGCATCCACATTCCCTTTCCAATCAAAATGCGTCGGGACTTTGGAGGGAAGCTTAGGATAATAATAGAAAAAAGTAAACCAGGAAAAAAAGATTAAAATTAGGTTAATAGCGATTAAAGCTTTTAAGGTAGAACTCATATAAAAGTCTTATCTGTTATAACTTGAATCTTGCGACTACAAAAGCCTTCTATGCTCCTTATACATACACCGATCCATCACCGTCAAAATCCCATTTTCTTTAGCTTTTTTCGCCGCATCTAAATTTATTATCCCCTCCTGCATCCAGACAACTTTAGCTTTGATCTTTATTGCATCTTCGACTACGGGCAAAACATCCTCAGATCTCCTGAATATATCCACTATGTCCACTTTTTCCTGAACATCTTTTAAACTTGGATAGGACTTTTCCTCCAAGATCTCTTTATATTTGGGATTGACCGGGATGATTTTATATCCATTTCTTTTCAGATAATTTGCCACCATAAAAGAAGGGCGGGAAGTGTCCGGAGATAACCCTACCACGGCAATAGTCTTAGATTCTTTCAAGATCTTTTTTAATTTTTCATCTTTTGGATTTTCGAATTTTTGTTCCATTACACCTCCCCAGTAAATTTTATCCAGCAAAATGACTACGAAAGAATTTTATCCACTCTTTCTTTAAGTTGGCTTTTGGGTACTGCTCCGATCACCTGGTCCACCACCTTCCCCTCTTTGAAGAACAGGATGCTGGGAATGCTCATAATCCCATACTGGGAGGCGGTGCGGTTATGGTCGTCCACATTCAATTTACCTACTTTGATCTTTTCAGCATAATCCAAAGCCAGCTCCTCCACTACCGGTGCTACCATTTTGCAGGGGCTGCACCAGCTCGCCCAGAAATCTACTAAGACCGGCTTATCTGATTTTAAAACCTCATTTTCAAAGTTATCATCAGTCAATTCAATGGTACCGCTCATTTCAACCTCCTTTGATGATTTGCAAATTTACCTCTTTCTCTAACTTTTCAACTTTCTCTTCCAATTCTTTGATCCTTTGTGCCCATCGGGGCAAGTTAGACACACAGGCTTCGATTCTTTTGGCTTTTTTAATCTCTCGGGCCGGATAGCCAAAAATGGTTGTGTTGGGTGGGACATCCTTGGAGATTCCAGATTGAGCTCCCACCGCCACATTATCACCAATCTTGATATGCCCCACCATCCCGGCCTGTCCAGCTAGGGTCACATTCTTTCCAATCTGGCTACTGCCGGAAATTCCCACCTGAGAAATGATGATACAATTTTCTCCGATCTTTACATTATGAGCAATTTGAACCAGATTATCGATTTTAGTCCCTTTTCCAATTCTGGTTTCACCCAGAGTAGCTCGATCCACACAAACATTGGCTCCGATCTCCACAAAATCCTCAATCACCACCTTGCCCACCTGAGGGATCTTATGATAGATCCCGCTTTCCTTAGCATATCCAAATCCATCACTGCCAATAACCGCCCCACTGTGGATAATAACATCTTTACCTATAACAGATCCCTCCCTTATAGTGACGTTAGGATAGATAAAGGAATTTTCTCCGATCAAAACACCATCCCCGATATAGCAGCTGGCCAGAACAACAACTTTATCCCCTATCTCTACATCATCCCCCAAAACCACGAAGGGACCGATAAAGACTCCCCTGCCTAATTTTAAATTTTTCCCCTGAATGCAAGTGGGATCAATTTTTTCCGGATAGGTTTTTTGGTAGTCGAAAAAAATCTGGATCGCCTTTGAAAAAGCAAAGTAGGGATTGGGATGGCGGATCAAAGGGATGGGAGATTTTTCAATATCTTTTCCCACAATGGCGGCTGAAGCCTTAGTGGTCTTTAAAAGTTTTTTATATCTGGGATTAGCCACGAAAGTCAAATCTCCGGGCTTTGCCTGCTCAATCCCCGCCACCCCACAAATCTTTATACTTCCATCTCCCTCCATCTCTCCACCCAAGAGGGAAGCGATCTGGGATAAAGTCTTCTCCTTCATTGCTGTTTATTCAGTTCCTCCAAAACCTTATCGGTTAAATCCAAAGCCTTCTTGGCATAGGCGATATTCCCGTTGACCGAATCGAAGATCAGCATATAATTGTTCTCAGCTGCGATCTTTTCCAAAACATTATTGATCTTCTCTAAAATCGGCTTGGTCAACTCTATATTCCTTTTTTCGATCTTTCCACCAGGAAGGAAAATGTCTTGAGCGAATTTATCCAGCTCACCTTTTTTCTTCTCTAATAGCTCTTCCTTCTCCTTCTTTTTGGCATCGCTTAAGATCAGCTTATGATTATCATAATCGGCTTGCAGGCTATCTAACTCCTTTTTTATCGAATCGGCTTGAGCTCTCCATACTTCCACTTCCTTATCTAACTTAGCCTGAGCATCTGCAAACTCCTTATATTCATTTCTCAATCTCATCGAATCGATATAACCGATCCTCCCCTCCTGAGAAAAGGACAAAACAGGGGAAAAGATAAAAAAGAATAAACAAAAAAATATCTCCAGGAAAATTTTTTTTTGAAAAGACATTTGTTTTCCTCCTTTAAACTTTTTGTTAAAAAGTTGTCCCCAGGTTGAAGTGCGGTTTCCATTCCCCATGGTCTCTGTGTTGAGGATTAGGATAATCGAACCCATATGCCATATCAAACCCGATTAAACCCATACTGGGGATTAAAATCCTCACTCCGAAACCTAAAGATTTATAGAGATTTTTAAAGGAGAGAGGCTGAGCCGCTTTCCCGGAGAGCCAGGCATTCCCCATATCTGCCAATAAAAGACCCCAGATTTGCTGTTCCACAATGGGGAACTGATATTCGAGGTTATAAACGATCACGCTTCTCCCCCGAATCAAAAACCCATTTGCATCCTTAGGACCGATGCTTCCATCGGAATAACCGCGGATCACTCCATCCGGATCTACCCCTCCAGGTGAAAATCTTTCGCTGTAAGGGAGACTTCCTTTTTTGCCGAAGGCATCGATTATCCCAAATTTTGCCTTGCCCACTAAAACGAATTTCCAGAAAGTCTTTAGATAGCGGCTGGCTTGAAAGATATGTTTATGATAGGACCAGTCCCCACCTAAAATCCCTCCGGCAAATTCGGCATTCCAGGACAGAACTGAGCCGGTGGTAGCAAATTGAGGTAAGTCTCTGGAATCGCGGGTAATGGTGAGATCAAAACTGGAGGTTCTCTGAGGCCATTTTAATTCGGAAAGATCTTTAAGTCTTTCCACTATCTTGCCTGATGCGTCGGTCTGAAACTCATAATATCTGACATCTTCCAGCCGGTAGCGAGTAAATAAAGAAAAATAGTTGTCGGGCCAGGAGAGCCTTCTCCCTAATCTTAAACTAAATCCTCTTCTTTCCTCGGTGAAATCATCATACCATCTGCGATTGATATTATAAATATCGAAGCCGAGCGAAGTGGGGGTATCCCTAAACCAGGGCTCGGTAAAACTTAACTGAATCGATTGCCTCCTTTTGCCAAAGTCCCAGGACAATTGCAGAGTTTGCCCGTTCCCGAAGAGATTGGGGGTTCCCAACCCAATAGTCCCGACCAACTTATCACTCTCGCTATATCCGGCTCCCACGGACATCTGACCGGTGGGTTTCTCCTCAATTTTTAAGACCAAATCTATATCCCCATTGTCCAAAACCTGATAATCCGGAACCACATTGGCAAAATAGTTAAGATACATCACATCTCTTTGACTGCGCATCAAAAGTGAACGCCTGAACCTCTGGGAAGGCTTTACCGAAAGCTCCCTTCTGATCACCTTCTCTTTGGTCTTAGTATTTCCTTCTATGTTTATTTTATGGATATTAGCTGGCACTCCCTCGGAGATTTGATAATTTATGTTGACCACATTGCTTTTTGTGGTGATATTATCTAAAATTCGAGCGTAAAGATACCCTTCTTCTAAATAGAGGGAATACAAATCCTGTAAAGTCTTATCATATTTCTCTTGATCATAGATCTGTCCCTCTTTGAAATGGACATAACTTTTTAATTTATCTTCGGTGAAAAGTTTATTTCCCTCCCAGCTAACCTTACCAAAGGAGTATCTTTCTCCTTCGAAAAGGGAAAGCTTAATGAACATATTCTGGAATGAAGGGTCATACCAGATGGAATCAGATACCACCTCCGCATCCAAATACCCCTCCTTTTTGTAAAACTCCACAATCTTTTCCTTATCCTCCTCAAATTTCTCCGGCTTAAACTCTCCGGATCTCCAAAAACTGTCCTCCTTGTTCTTCATATTTTTTTTGATCTTCTTATCGGTGAAAGCTAGATTTCCCTCTACATAGATCTTTTTGATCTTAACCTTTTTTCCTTCCTCGATGTTGAATTTCAAGATCACCTCGCCGGGGCTCTCCGCCTCTATTATCTGGGAGGAGATTATGGCTCGCAGATACCCCTTATCATCGTAAAGAGACTTGATATTTCCCTCTTCCTCTTTGACTAAAGAAGGACTGATCAAGCCCCCTTCAGGAATTTTGAGTTTCTCCTTGAGATCCTCGGTTTTGATCTTTTTGTTGCCGGAGAATTCAACTTTTTTAAGCTTCGGGTATTCTTTTACAATAATGAATATTTTTTCACCATCAGGTGTTTCCTCTCCTTTGATCTGCACATCGGAAAAATATCCCATAGCGTAGATTTTCTGGATAGCATCCTGAATTAAAGAGAGGTCCAACTTTGCACCCACGCTAAGACTGGACATATTGATGATCAAAGACTTATCCACGGTGAGGTTCCCTTCCACATCCACCGAAGTAACAGTCAATTCTTGAGAATGACTAAGGGAAAATGAGAGGAGAAGCAAAAAAATGAAGATCAAAATAATTTTGTGTTTAGACATCTAATCTTTTCCTTATCCATTTTTTTGGATTGTCCCGCCTTTGGCGGAATCAATAAGATAAAGCTTCTGCCAGAGGCAGATCCCCCGCCTCTGGCGGGGGAAAAGTTTTATACTCCAACTTATCCTTTAGGTGACTCGATTTTTTTAATCTCGATCTCAGTGAAATCCTGACGGTGCCCCGTTTTTCTTCTATATTTCACCCTCTTTTTGAACTTATAAACAGTCACCTTCTCTCCCTTACCCTGCTTTAATACCTCCGCCTCAATTTTTGCGCCCGAAAGATAGGGGGTTCCGATCAGAGCTTCTCCATCTTTGGAGATTAACAAAACTTTTTCAAAAGATACCTTTCCCCCGGATTTCCCCTCGATCTTTGGAACCTTCAGTTTCTCCCCCTCTTTAACATTAAATTGTAGCCCTCCTGTCTCCATAATCGCATACATAAGCCTTCTCCTTTTCTAAATACGGAGAGTAATATATTTGTATTTATTTTGAAGTCAAGATAATTTAGCCCATTGTATTTATACTCTTAAATCCAAATTTAGTTGCAGATTTCGATGAAGAAGTTTGCGGTAAAAAGCATGTAGGGGCAGCCCCTTCAGGTCTGTCCGGACAGGTTTGTCCGCCAGAGGTGGATCTGCCTAAGGCATGAAAAACCTGTCCTACCAATTATCGAAAAAATTAAACGCCCGACATAAGAGTCGGGCGCTACGATTGATACTCAAAATCTGTGGTGGTCAGGTCCCCTGACCTGACCGTAATCCTCCAGCCAAATTAAGACCCACCTTGGGGCAAGGTGGGTCTACGATTTAAGATTTCGTAGCGTCCGGGTTTATCCCGGACGTTTCATATTTCGTCCCGCCAAAGGCGGGACGCTACTGTTGTGAATTAACAATTCCATCCCTAAATCTTTTTTTCACTATCTGATCAACACCATCCTTTTTGTCTTTTCGTACTCCCCCACCTTCAGCTGACAAAAATAAACCCCGGAAGACACATAATCTCCTTTATCATCCCTTCCCTCCCAGACCACTTGATACTCCCCTGGCAGTTTCTCCTCATCGACCAAAGTTTTTACCTTCTGCCCCAGAATATTGAAGACAGTTAGGGTGGTGAGGATGGGACTATGGACTATTAACCGTGAACCATCAACTGATTTCTGGGTGGTGGGGCTGGGTTCTCCAAACTCTAAACTCCCAACTCTAAACTGTATTGTTGTGGAAGGGTTAAACGGATTCGGATAATTCTGACCTAAAGAGAATTCCCGAGCTAATTCTTTATCCTCTTCAAGGGGAACATCCGTGCCCGGATAACAGCCAATGACTGAGACACTGGTGTCCCCGTAATTAGCACAATAGATTTTATTATTTGAGGAATTATAGGCAAGATCTAAGGGCCACAATTTCACCGCAAGGGTTCCCACTACATTATCAGTTGTCCCATCGATCACACTAATGCTGTTTTCATAATAATTGGCGCAATAGACTCTATTATTATAGGGATTATAAGCTAAAGATTTGGGCGCATCACCAACTGAAACGGTTTTGATTACCGCATTGGTCGTGCCATTTATGACCGTGATATTATTACTCCCGGCATTGGCGCAATAGATTTTATTGTTGGAAGAATTATAAGCCAAAGCGTAAGGATAGCTATAGCTTCCAACTGAAACTGTGGTAATAATTCCATTAGTCGTTCCATTGATTACGGTGACATTGTGGCTATATAAATTAGCACAATAAACCTTATTGTCGCTTGGATTGTAGGCTAAAGCCAAGGGTCTTTTCCCGCAAGAGATAACAACTATTAAGCTATCTTTTGCTCCATCGATGACCGATATGTTACTGGTACTATCGTTAGCGCAATAGACCTTATTGTTTAAAGGATTATAGACTAAAGCCTGGGGCCTTTGCCCCACATAAACCTTTTTTATCACCCCATTGGTAGCACCATCAATTATGCTCACTGATGAATCCCCATAGTTGGCGCAGTAGACTTTGTTGTTGGTGGGATTATAGGTTAGGGCTTTCGGGTAACCCCCAACTGAAACAGTGGCGATAATATTATTGGTTGTTCCACTAATTATGGTTACATTGTCGGCTTCATTGTTGGCGCAATATATTTTATTGTTCACCGAATTAAAGGCTAAATCCCAGGGGAATTGTCCTACTGTAACCTTGGCGATTATGGAATCAGAATTACCAGCTATGATAGCCACCTTATTTTTGCTTCTGTCACTTCGATAATTAGCACAATAGATCTTATTGCTTATTGGATTATAGGCCAACGCCTGAGGATGATAATCATAGCCCAAATAAACCGTTTTTATCACACTGTCCGATTGAGTATATGCTTGGGCAGGAATTATAAGAGAAAAGATAAAAAATGCCATCAAAAGGGAAAGAAGCCTTCTCATTTTTGCCTCTCGATTTTCAATAAATTCAATAAACTTCAATTTAGTAATGGGAACAATCTTGTCAAGGAGAAAATGGCCAGAGATTAAGTGAGTCTGCTATACTTGGTAGTCCCGCCTTGCCCTCAAGCATAGCTCCCTGCGAATGTTATCATCCGCAGGAGTTAAAGTGGAGGATGATAACATCCTCCACAAGCAAAAGATTTCTTAGCGTCTTTTGTCCCTTTTCACCTTGTTGATAAGAAAAGACTCTTCTAAACCCATAATCCGCCGTGAACATTCAGGACGGCACCATTTACATATCTGGCTTTTTCCGAAGCCAAAAAGACCACTGCATTGGCAATGTCAAAAGGCTCTCCCAAAAATCCCAAAGGCACATCCTGGGGCATTTTCTTTTTCATCTCTTCTGTATGTTCTTCTGTCTCGATATAGCCGGGGTTGACCACATTTACCCTGATCCCATTTTTACCTTCCTGCTTGGCTAAGGATTTGGATAAGATCACCACTCCAGTTTTGGCAATTGACCAGGCAGTGGTATGAATAAAGCCGGAGGTCTTCTCCGCATTGGGACCCCCAATATTTATGATCACCCCGGCTTTCTGCTTTTGCATCTGGGGTAAGAAAGCCTTACAGCAGTAGAAAGTAGAATTAAGATTTCCTTTTAACATTTTCTCCCATTCTGAGGGCAAAAGCTCATCAATTCTTTTGGTAATAAAGGGACCAACATTGTTGACCAGAATATCGATCCTGCCAAATTCATTTAAAAAAACCTCTGCCATCTTCTCAACTTCAAAAAAGTCAGAAACATCCGCCTGAATAGCCAGGCTTTTTTTCCCCATCTTTTTAATCAATTCTACAACTTCCTGGGCTTTGTCTCTTTGGGATTTGAAATTCACCCCCACAGAAGCTCCTTCTTCGGCCAATTTTAAAGCAATGGCTCTTCCAATGTTGCGCGAACCTCCGGTAACTAAGGCAGTCTTATTTTCCAAAAGCATAATCTCTCCTTTTTTTGAGAATGCATCTTGAGATAAGAAAATACGCAGTAAGGTAAATTAAGGCAAGCAGTTTTTGGATTGCAGAGCTACAAGAACAGATATCTCAACTTGTCGCAAGCAAAACCCAGGCTTTTGCCTTTAGGGTAAGTCGGAATAAAATAAAATTTTACTTAAAAAGCTATGCTTTCTTTAAGAGAAAAAACTATTATTTTTCTGTTTCGCTTATTCATCAACAGGAAAATATCTTTTAAATGGTCCCATACACGCATTGCTTGCTAGAAAATCAAGTGCCGATGATTGTTTGTTCACTATGATGCTTCCGCCAAAATCTCCTGGGTCCTCATAGAAAACGGAATGATCAGTATACTCCCATGTGTAATCCCAGTATTCAAGATCCTCTTTTATATCTTCAAATACATATTTATCATCTTCGTTTTTAGCAGCATACTCATCAAGATAATCTTTCATTAACTGTTTTGCTTCTTCTTCGCTCTCTATGGGATCATAATCATTAATAAAAGTGTAGGTCTTTATTTTTTCAGCCTCATAATCAGGGTCACATTTAAATTTGAACGGGGTTATTGTCGAATAAATCTTTCTTTCTTTTCCAATTGGTCTGGTCGTGGTGAAAAAAATCAGCTCAATATAGCTCGCACCTTGCACACACTCGATATAACTGTGATCGTAGACAAAAACAGTATAATCTCCCTTCATCCACGTGTTTTCTTTTATCTTTTCATCTTTTTTTAATTCGTTATTCCAGATTTCTTTACAAAAATCCACATATTCTTTCGGCAATTCATAATCTTCAAACTGTTTAAAAATCTCGAAAAGGAGAGGAGCCTCATATTCAACAGGTTTTGTTACTTTTTTTGAACAGGCTACCACTAAAACCATAATGACCAAAAAGACTATTACTTTTATTCTTATAATTTTTAGTTTTTCCATTTTTCCCTCCTTGCTAAAGTTATTTTAGCTCGGTAGTCCACCCAGTTCTCAGGGAGAGCTAAGGGATTTACCCAGTTCTAAGTCTTCACTATTATCGAAATCAATATAATTATACCTCAAAAAATGCAAAAAGTCAAGGGAAATAATTTCAGTAGGGGCTTGATTTATCAAGCCCGCTTTTTCGGGTCGCATAAATGCGACCCCTACATTCGGATTCGATGAATCGAACCACTACATCGCATTAAAAGTCAAGCAGTCCCCCGCCAACGGCGGGGGACATGCTTGACCTACGGTTCCTGATGTTACGCGGATTTGTTGATTTTGTGTAGGGGCGTATCGCGATACGCCCCTACGATCCTATATACAACTCAAAAAAACCCCTCTCAAAGTTTTCGGTTTACTCGTATAATTTTTTATCGAGCAGATGGACAAAAACTTTGAAAATGAACAGCAATTGCATAAAAATCAAAGGGGCTCGGGAACACAATTTAAAGAATTTTGATATAGAGATCCCACGGGGTAAGTTGGTGGTCATCACCGGATTATCCGGATCGGGGAAATCCTCTTTAGCTTTCGATACTATTTATGCCGAGGGGCAGAGAAGGTATGTGGAGTCCCTTTCCGCCTATGCCCGGCAATTCTTAGGGATGATGGAAAAGCCGGATGTAGATTTCATCGAGGGTCTGTCCCCGGCTATATCTATCGAGCAGAGGACCGCAGCAAGAAATCCCCGTTCCACCGTGGGAACTGCTACTGAAATCTATGACTATCTAAGGCTTTTGTTTGCCCGCATAGGGGTCCCCTATTGTTATATCTGCGGCAGGAAAATCTCCCAGCAGACAGTTCAGCAGATTGTCGATTCGGTTCTGGAGCTTTCCAAAGAGACTAAAATCCAGGTCTTAGCCCCCTTGGTTAGAGGGAGAAAAGGTGAATATAGGGAGGTCTTTGAGGAGGTAAAAAAAGAGGGATTTGTAAGGGTCAGGGTGGATGGAAAGATCTACGAGCTCGATTCTGAGATAAATTTGGACAAGAATAAAAAGCATAATATCGAGGTGGTTGTAGATAGGTTGGCGGTGGAGGAGAAGATAAAGAAGAGGCTGACCGATTCTTTAGAAACCGCCTTAAAAATGGGTTCCGGGATCGTTTTAATCGATGTAGCGGGCAAAGAGGAGCTTTTGTTTTCCGAGCATTATGCCTGCGTCCACTGCAATATCTCCTATGAGGAGTTAACCCCCAGGATGTTCTCCTTTAACAGCCCTTATGGCGCCTGCCCAGCCTGTTCTGGCTTGGGAACCAAAATGGATATCGATCCTGATTTAGTCATCCCCAATCCCAAATTGACCATCGGACAGGGAGCCATTGCCCCCTGGGGAATTCCATACGGAAGCTGGTATGAACATAAATTGAATGCTTTGGCTAAACATTATAATTTCAACTTCTATACCCGTTTTGATAAGCTGCCGGAACGAGCTCAACAGGTGATACTTTTCGGCTCCGGGCCGGAGGAGATAAAATATGAATGGGAATATGAGAATGGGAAAGGGGGTGGCGAATACTGGGATAGCTTTGAAGGGGTCATCCCCCATCTGGAAAGAAGATATAAGGAGACCGAATCCGAAGGGGTAAGGGAGTGGATCGAGAAATATATGCGGGTGAAGCCCTGCCCTGAATGTAATGGAGCTAGATTGAAAAAAGAAAGTCTCTCAGTGAAAGTGGGAGATCTATCTATTAACCAGGTAGCTTCTTTTTCGATAAAACAAGCTAAAAAATTCTTTTCGAATCTAAAATTAGCCGCAAAAGAACAGCAGATAGCCAAACAGGTATTAAAGGAGATAAATGAGAGGTTAGGTTTTTTATTAGATGTTGGCTTGGACTATCTGACTTTGGATCGAGCCACCAGTTCCCTTTCCGGCGGAGAAGCTCAAAGGATCAGATTGGCAACCCAGATAGGTTCCAGATTGGTGGGGGTTTTGTATATTTTAGATGAGCCCTCCATTGGTCTTCATCAGAGGGATAATAAGAGACTTTTGAACACCTTAACCAGCTTAAGGGATTTAGGCAATACTGTTTTAGTAGTGGAGCATGATCGAGAGACGATCCAGACCGCTGATTATGTGATCGATTTGGGTCCAGGTGCGGGGAACAATGGTGGCTGGGTTGTGGCTAAAGGCACACCCGAACAGATAAAAAGGAATAAGAAATCTTTAACCGGAAAATATTTGGCTCGAAAACTTTTCATCCCCATTCCCCAAAGAAGGAGGGAAGGAAATGGGAATCACCTGTCAATTATGGGAGCAGGAGGGAATAATCTTAAAAATATTAGAGTGGATATTCCTTTAGGGGTTTTTGTTTGTATTACCGGAGTTTCCGGCTCGGGCAAATCTACTTTGATCAATGAGACTTTGTATCGGGTATTAGCCCATCATTTTTACAATCATAAGACCTCACCTTTGAAATATGAAAAGGTCTTAGGATTGGAGAAGATCGATAAAGTAATAAATATAGACCAATCGCCCATCGGCAGAACTCCCCGTTCCAATCCAGCTACTTATAGCGGGGTCTTTACCCCCATCCGGGAACTTTTCGCCCAGATTCCCGAGGCTAAGGTTAGGGGGTATAAATCCGGGAGGTTTTCTTTCAATGTCAAAGGCGGGAGATGCGAGGCTTGTGAGGGGGATGGGATTATCAAAATCGAGATGCATTTTTTGCCAGATGTCTATGTAGCCTGTGAGGTGTGTAAAGGGGAAAGATATAATCGGGAGACTTTAGAGATAAAATATAAGGGTAAAAATGTCTCCGATGTTTTGAATATGACTGTGGATGAAGCCACAGTTTTCTTCGGGAACATCCCTTCGATAAAAAGGAAGCTTGAGACCCTGGTAGATGTGGGTTTAGGATATATCAAATTGGGCCAACAAGCCACCACTTTATCCGGTGGGGAAGCCCAGAGGGTTAAGCTTTCCACCGAGCTTTCCAAGGTCTCAACTGGAAACACCTTTTATATTTTAGATGAGCCCACAACTGGTCTTCATTTCGAGGATATCAAGATGCTTTTGAAGGTATTGAATAGGTTAGTGGATAGAGGAAATACCGTTTTGGTTATCGAGCATAATTTAGATGTGATAAAATCTGCGGATTATATCATCGATTTGGGACCTGAGGGCGGAGATGAAGGGGGGGAGATAGTAGCCTGCGGAACTCCGGAAGAGCTAGCTTTAAATAAATATTCTTATACCGGGCAGTTTTTGAAAAGGGAATTGGAGCTAACAAGTCACACGTAGGGGGGAGTTTATCTCCGCCCTGAGAGGAAAGGGTGAAGATCTTGAGTAAAAGGACTTAGGTTGTGTCAGGTCATCAGACCTGACACCCCTGTCAGGAGTAGCTCCTGACAGAACAAGAAAAAATTCTTTTATGCTTACTTGGATAGAATCTGTGCATGTTTCAGTGGGTCAGACCTTCCTGTCTGACAGAACAGACAAAAATGTCTGTTCTACCAACTACTAAATTCCCTCCAATTTTTTAATTGCATTTCTTCACAAAAAAGATATAATAGAGAAAATATTTAATTGTCCGTCAAAAGGACGGAATCTAAATAGAATCGAGGGTATGTGCTAAAATCTGAGCCTAAAAAAACACCATTTTATGATATCCATCTAAAGAATGGGGCAAAAATGGTCGAGTTCGCTGGGTACTGGATGCCCATTCAGTTCAGGGGGATAATCGAGGAACATCGAAAGGTCAGGTCTTCTGTGGGTCTTTTCGACATCACCCATATGGGGGAATTTGAGGTCTGGGGCAAGGACTCTTTGAGTTTTCTGCAGAAGATGACGACCAATGATGTCTCAACATTAGGGAATTTTCAGGTTCAATACTCCTGTATGTGCTATGAGGATGGGGGGATTGTGGATGACCTTTTAGTTTACCGATTGCCGGACCATTATCTCTTAGTGGTCAATGCCTCTAATATTGACAAGGATTCCAAATGGTTAAAAGACCATCTTTCCGGAGATGTCCAGTTAAAAAATAGAAGCGATGAAACTGCTCTTTTAGCCCTTCAGGGACCCAAAGCAGAGAACGTGCTGAAGCAATTGACCGATACTAATCTTTCGAAGATAAAATATTATTGGGCCACCTTCGGTAAAATCTCCGGGATAGATTTGCTATTTTCCCGAACTGGTTACACCGGTGAAGATGGATTTGAAATCTACTTAAAGCCGGAGGATGCAGAAAATTTATGGTATTCTTTGATGGATGCTGGAAAGGATTTCGATATCGAACCGATCGGACTGGGCGCCAGAGATTCATTGAGATTAGAGATGAAATATATGTTGTATGGGAATGATATTGACCAGACCACCAATCCTTTAGAGGCGGGATTAGGATGGGTCGTTAAATTGGACAAAGGTGATTTCATAGGCAAAGGTCCCACATTAGAGCTAAAAAAGAGTGGCATAAAGAGGAAATTAGTGGCTTTTGAACTACAGGATCAAGGGTTTCCAAGAAAGGGGTATGAAATTTTTAAAAACGGAAAAAGGATCGAACTGGTCACCAGCGGAACTTTTTCCCCCTCTCTGGAAAAAGGTATAGGCTTGGGTTATGTTCCTATCGAAGATTCAGAGGTGGGAAATGAAATCGATATTATGATCAGAGGGAAAGAGGTCAAAGCGGAGATAGTAAAGCCACCATTTTATAAGAACTATTCGCATAAGTAACCTGATTTCTGAATAGCTGGAGTATAAAGCTTTAGCTTTATAAGGGCCCCGCCAAAGGCGGGACAATCCAGGAGAAGATGAACCAGAAGAATATCTACAGAATTCTTGATGCTAATTTGAACCGCGCCCGGGAGGGGATTCGAGTGGTTGAAGATATTGCCCGGCTTTATTTAAACGACGATAAGGTTTCAAGGAAGCTCAAGTTATTAAGGCACAGAATAACCAAGATCGCCCAAGAGAGTTTTGATTCGGATAAACTTTTGCTTTCCAGGGATAGTCAAAGGGATGTGGGAGCAAAGGGGATGGGAAAATCGGAAAAAAAAAGAAAGGATTTAAAAAGCATAATTCAGGCGAATTTGAGAAGATCCGAGGAGGCTTTGAGGGTTTTGGAGGAGTTCGGGAAATTGATTCAAGAAGAATCAGCAGAAGAGTATAAAAGACTCAGGTTTAAGATATATAGTTTAGAGAAACAAATGGGTCAACGGATTAAACGGATTTAACGAATAAAATTACCAAAAAAGGGAGGCTGTAGGTCGGGTTGCGATCCATTTGGAGAGCTACCCGACACCTCTGTTCTAGGTGGGTCTTAATTCAAATTTACCCAAGTTGAGTGTAGCCCGGTTACAGCGAATCAAAAAAAATTCTGTTTTTTTACTTAACATTACTTAATTTTTTGCTTGCTTTCTGTCAATTTATATATAAATTTTAGTTGACTTTACATGAAGTCAGATTGACTATTACAGTGTTAGGTCCAAGATCTGATGATTAGAAATTTAGACTCAAAATCGATCAGACAAAATCGAAACTAAAGATGACTAACGAACACGAAAAATAATTCGTGGTGAAATCGGAGTTGTGCTTATGGCGCTTATAGAATCAAGTGATCTTAATATTGTATCGCTTAATCAACTTGATGCATTAGCTACGCGTCAATACGGTGCAAAAGCATCGAATCTGGCAGATTTGTTACGTGTGGGCCTGCGAATTCCTCCCGGAGTCGCTATTGGAAGGAATGTACTTGCCTATTTCCTGCGTGAGAATGGTATTGATCTTGCTGCACTTGAAAGGATTCATAGCCTTGGCATGATCTTTCTTGAATCTGCATTGGTTGAAGCTCAAGACTGGCAAGCAAAGATCGTACAAACAATTGCATCAAGCCCTTTTCCATCTGTGATCGTGGACAAACTTTTCGATTGTCTCGGAAGTCTCAAGGATCGAAAGCTCGCAGTTCGTTCTTCGTGTAGCGTTGAAGATACATCATCTACATCATTTGCCGGTCAGTATGCTACAGTTTTGAATGTATCCGGCAAGGATGAAGTTCTGCAGGCAATTAGATCCTGTTGGATATCCCAGTATGAGGGTAGAGTTTTAAAATACGCTATATCTCGGCGTGGTATGCCTGTGCTAAGTCCATCTATGGCAGTCCTAATTCAAGAGATGCTTAATCCAGATTTCGCGGGAGTATGTTTCACGGAAGGTCCAACATCAAGTACACGACAGTTTACCATAGTAGAAAGTGTGCATGGTTGCGGTGAGGCTTTAGTTAGCGGAGCAGAGACTCCATGTCATTTTGAAGTGAATAAAGAGGGAGCTATTCATCGAGTAATAGTACCCCCTACGGCATCGAATCTTAAACCAAAGGATGAGATTGTCTTATCAGTGGTATCCGCTTCCAGAAGAATTGCAACTCATTTTGGCTGCCCACAGGATGTTGAATGGGCAATTGTTAAAGAAGAGTTGTTTATATTGCAGGCACGGCCCATAACTGTAATTGGTGGTGTGCGTAAAGGTGCACCTGTAGGATTACCTAGCAGTACCTATCGAGATTCTTCTAAAGCCAAACACGCTTCTGATAATTCTCTATTGCTCCTGCGCGATGATCTTCACGATTGGCTTATAACAAAAGTAGATCCTCTTGTGTATCGCGGAGCATCTTTTATTTTATCAAGTCAATATGCTGACGGTTCCTGGAGAACCGAAGGTCATCCCGAATGGGATACAGTTGCCACGGCCATGATAGTTCAACTGCTCTTGGAAGGTGGTACTCCATCGATGCTACAATGGTCAATACCGCAGGCTGGTGGTACACTAATAACTGTTGGGCTTCCAGCTGCAGTCAATTGGTTAACGCGAAACGTTAAGGAAGATGGTACTTGGGGCACTGATATTTGGGATACGTGCCAAGTGGTACGCTCTCTGGTAAAATGCGGAATTAACCCAGATGAGCCACTTGTGGCTAAGGCTATTAATTTTGTGTCAGATCAGATAACACGTGGTCTAGATTCCAGCAGTGAACAGGAATGGTATGGAGCAGGTTTCCTTGCAGTCGCAATACGGTTATTCTCGGAACTTGGAATGAAAGAAAAAGTTGCCGAGTGTGCAAAATTGCTTTTGGACTCTCAGGCTTCAAGCGGAGAATTCTGTGGACTGAATAAAGAAGGATTGAGAGTCCCCTCCGAATGGCATACAGCCCAAGCTATCAGTGCTCTTTTTCAATATGCTAATGATACTGTACTACGGAATGCGATTACCCGTGCGTGCGATTGGTTACTTGAGCGACAGCATAGGAATGGTTCCTGGGGTGTAACTGAGGAACCTTATTCACGTTATAATACCTTCTTTACTACTTATGCTGTGCTCGCGCTGACCGATGCTGGCCCCAATTATGCAGACTCAGTGCGCAAGGCATGCAAGTGGATACGAGGGCAACAAGTCGCTTCTGGAGCCTTCGGCGATCTGGGATCATCTTTGATGGCAATGGCAACTTTCCAAAAGATACACGGCCCTGTTTTTACAATCAACATGCCTATTCCTATGTTCTTGCGCGTTCAGACAACTCTGAGTACTCCGCAACAAGTATACTCTGTAGAACAGACTGATTCCATCAACGGAGACAACGATGCATAGTTTCGACCCACCCAATCTTAAACCCCTCAGTCCCGTGCTGAGCTTAATTCCTAGAACTCTATTGCCATGGATAGCTGAGAAACATACTAAATACCTAGATGATAGAATCCACAAAATTGATAAGCTCACCGATTATCTGGCGAATTGTGACCCCGTCGCATCTGAACGCCAAGAATTCATCTCTTTTGTTGATGGGTGGACTCGTCGTGAATCACCCGACCTAAATACATATTTGCAGGAATATTCCAAGCGTTTTCATGCTGTGCGGAATCAGGTGGAGGAACTCTGCGATCGTGTTCTCACTGATGAGACCTTATGGCAGTCTCGTTCGGAACTTGTGATGTTTTGGCGTAACTTCACATATATCAATGAGATAGATAGCCTTCACGGAATGTTTCTTACATCAGGGAGATGGTATGTTAATGCAATGCTCCCTGTTGTTAAAGTTTTAGTCTATTGTTCTTTACCTCATGAAGTAGATGCTTTTTCTCGCAATGAACTTAGTTATTACATAGCTCGCCGCGTAATTACACCACGTTTCGCCGAGGTTCCCAATGATTACGATCATTCTTGGGAAAGGAGATTTGCAGCGCTATTTATACCAATATTGCAGTATTATGATAGAAAATTGCTTTTTCTCTTTAATGTCATGGCTGAAATTTCTACAAAGGAAGGACAAACATTAACCGAATTCGTACAGGATGTTGCTGATTCACCACAGAAATATTCTATGTTACTCGAGCAAGGTATCTACCCACCCTTCGCATGGCACGAGCTTCATGCGAGTCGCCGTCCTAGACGAGCATCGATTGACTACACAACAGCTACAAAGCCTCTCCTGAACAAAATTCAAGAAGAGAGTCGTTCTCGTGTTCAAGAAGCCCTAGAAATGTTAGCCGTGTTCAAGGAATACGAGTTGAATTACAACAACTACAACTATAAAGGCCGTTTCGGACTGGTATCGAAGTATCAGTACTGGCAAACTGCCAAATTGATTAACCCAGAATGTAGAGACAAATTCCTGGATGCGATTTTGCTGGATAGATTCTATGACGCACTTGATGTAATAGAACACACATTTGGAGGTGCTCAATGAAAAAAGAGTTAGTTGGGATTAGTGCCTCACCAGGTCGAGCGGAGGGGCAGGTCCACTGGATTCTTACACCGGAAGATATGAAGTCCTTCACAGTTGGCGAGATCCTTTTGGCGAAGATGACGTCCCCAGACTGGGGGGAAATATTCCAAAAAGCTGCTGCGGTGGCAACCGAACAAGGTGGTATGCTTTGCCATGCAGCTATAGTAGCTCGAGAAGAAGGAATCCCAGCTGTCGTAGGTCTTGGACCAGAACTATCTGAGGTTAAGAATGGTTCTATGATTCTCGTGGACGGTGACGAAGGAATAATTAAAATTTTGGAGGATAAAATACAATGATATACTCAATTGATCCCAAACGGACTGCTTTACTGGTCATCGATGTCCAAAAGGAGTACTTCAAGAAAGATGGACCTGCATATTTGCCTGCGGGGCGATCGGTTCTACCCAACATCCAGAAGCTAATAGAATCAGCTCGCGCGGCAGGGGTGCTAGTTGTATTCATACGGCACGTCAATCGCGCTGATGGCACTGACATTGGTAGAATGGGCGATTTTGGCAGCCCTGATGACGAGCCATCATTCGTCGAGGGAACACCTGAAGTGGACTTAATAGATGAACTTTCATCTTTGCCAGGCGAGGTTCTTATTGAGAAGCGACGCTATAGCTCGTTCTTGAATACTGACCTTGAGTGTGTTCTACACACACGTGACATCAATACGTTAATTATTTCCGGTTATATGACAAGCTTCTGCTGTGAGACCACTGCACGCGATGCTCATGGTCGCGATTATCGTGTGCTATTCGTCAGCGATGCTAACGAGGGACCAGATCTGACTAGCCCTGATGATGAGGTTGTGCCCCATGACAAGGTCCTGTTAAACACTATAACAGCACTCTCGGCTGGTTTTGCAGAGATTGTAACAACGAAAGAGATAAAGAATCGATTAGCTCGATCTTACAAGCAGAGAAAATAAGTATGCAAGAGCTTATATCTATGGTACTGATTGTTTGATGGAACAGATAGATGTGTACTTCTTATGATTAGACGCAAAGCATGAGCAATTATGGTTTGCTACTCAGATGTATTTAACTGCTGGCCAGAGAGCAGAAATTAAGCAACAACATAAAAAACCATAAGAGCAAACTCAAAGTAGATCATTCAATTCTGTAGTTCGCCATATGCATTTGGGTTCGGGGTAATAAGGAAGTTAACAGAGTTCGGACAGCACCCTTTTTATGGTGAGGTATAGTTTCCCTCAATATTTTGGTATCAAAGCACATACCCGTTTAAGTCTACCGTTGGAAAGCAACTGTTTAAGACGTGTTCTTCTTTTATAAGATGGGACCTCCACAAAGACCTACATCTCTAAAGATCAAACGCGAAACAATTTCGCTACTCCAAATTTCATAACCGACGCAAATACATTTGCAAAATCCATTGACAAAAGGGATAAAATGACTTAAAATTAAAATGTATGATAGAATGCTATCTTGTAGATGTGGAAGGGACTATTGTTACCGATAAGTCCTATACCCCGATTGAGGGGGCGATCGATTGGCTGAATCGGTTGCATTTTTCAAAAAAAAATTTCTCTTTAGTGACCAATAATACCACCCATAAACCCAAGGATTTATTATCCCTATTGTGGAAGGTTGGATTTGAACTGGACGAAAAGAATTTGGAATCTTGCTTAAGTGTAGCTTTGAACTGGCTAAAAGAAAATCGGATTGAAAATTGCTTTGTCATCGGGAGCAACGGTCTTAAGAAGTTTTTGAAGGAAAATGGGATCAAGCTAAATAACGAAAAAATTCAGGCGGTCTTAGTCGGTCTGGACGAAAACTTGAATTATAATAAGCTCAAAATTGCCACATCCAGCTTGATCAAAAACGATGCTTTTTTATTGGCTTTGCACGCTAATAAAATCTATAAGGACAAAAATGGGCAAATCGCTCCTTCAGTTGGGGCGGTGGTTAAGGCTTTAGAATATTCCACCGGAAAAAAGGCTTTGATCTTAGGAAAACCGAGCGAGATCTTCTACCTTTCTGTTTTGAACAAATTGAATTCGCTGCCTGAAAAAACGCTTATGATCTCTGATGATCCCTTCTCAGATCTGGTCGGAGCTAAGAAAATGGGGATGAAAACCGCTTTTGTCCTTTCAGGGAAATATAAGGATAAAGACATTTTAAATGAGATTGACAAAGATATTTATCCGGATTTTGTTTTCGACAATATAACCGCAATAGAGATATGCAAGTAGGAATCGTAGGACTGGCTTTTTCAGGGAAGACAACTATCTTTAATGCTTTAACTCACAGCCACACTAAGATGGGTGAATTTGCCCATCCTCCCAAGGAGCTCAATCGAGCTAAAATAAAAATTCCAGATGAGCGGGTCTATAATTTAGCCAAACTTTATAACCCCAAAAAAGTCACCCCAGCCGAGGTGGAATATATCGATGTGGGAGGGTTGGTCAAGGTTATTTCCGCCAAAGGCGCATCCGCCAATGGCGGAAAAGAAAAAGCATCTGAGAGCGAATTTCTTGCTCATTTAAGGGATGTCGATTTATTGGCTTTTGTGGTCCGGGTCTTTGAAGATGAGAATGTGATTCACCCTTCTGGTAGCATTAACCCTAAAAGAGATATAGATGATTTTGAGGTGGAATCGGTGGTGATCGATTTAGACCAGATTGAAAAGAGGATGAAAAGACTGGAAAAGACTTTCGCCTCAACCAAGTTGGAACAGGATAAAAGGGAACTCGATCTTTTAATCAAATGCAAAGAGACCTTAAACAAAGGGATTCCTTTAAGAAACTTAGATTTGACCTCCGAAGAGCTTAAGCTTTTAAGAGGTTATAGTTTTTTGAGTTTGAAACCATTGCTTATAATCCTGAATATCGGGGAGGTCGATATAAAGAATAAGGAGGCATTGGAAAATGAGATCAGGCCATTATTGAAGTACCAAAATACCGGGATCACTTCCCTGTGCGGAAAATTGGAGATGGAACTTGCTCAATTAGAAGATAAGGATAAAAAAGATTTTATGGAGGAGTTGGGGTTAACCCAATCGGCTTTAGATAAGATGATAGATTTGTCGTATAAATTGTTAGGACTTTTATCTTTTTTCACCTGCAATGAAAATGAGGTGAGAGACTGGACCATCCCCAAGGGAACTGTGGCATTGAAAGCCGCCGGCGTGGTGCATACCGATATGGAAAAAGGGTTCATCAAGGCTGAGGTGATAAATTATTCAAAGCTTATGGAATTAGGCTCAACCCACAAGGCTAAGGAGAAAGGGGAATTGAGATTGGAAGCGAAGGATTATGTAGTCAAAGATGGGGATGTGATATTTTTTAGATTCAATGTTTAGGAAAGAGGTTTTTTATGGGAGATGATATCAAGAAAAATATTTTGAAAGATGTGAAAAGGATCCAGGAGGAGATGGATCTGTTATTCGATCATTTTTATAAGATCAGGCACTCTCCTTTGTTAACTTCCAAAAGATTGTGGAGACCCCCCACCGACGTTTTTGAGACAGAAAATGAGGTGGTGATTTTGGTGGAGATAGCCGGAATGAAACAGAAGGACTTCTCCATAACTTTAAAGGATAATATCCTGACTGTAAAAGGGGATCGAAAGGAAAGGTCCTGGTCCGAGAAGTTCACCTATCGGAATATGGAGATCAATTACGGGATGTTCGAAAGGAACATCTATCTGCCAGATGATATAAACCCCAAAGAGATCTCCGCCAATTACCAGAATGGATATTTAGTGATAAAGATCTTAAAGAAAAAGAGGAAAAAAGGGAAGGAGATAAAAATTGAATGAGGAGGATATCTTGGCTAAGGTAGAGAAAAAATCAACTGAGGAGATTAAAAGAATATCGGATGAGCTTTCCATCTTACCCCTTAAAGGGGTGGTGGTCTTTCCCTATCTGATAATTCCGTTAATGATCTCGGATCAAAGATATGCCAAACTGATAGATGAGGCTTTAATGGGAGGGAAGATCGTGGGGCTTTTTGCCCAGAAGGACCCGGAGATAGAGAAACCGAAGCCTGATGATATTTACCAGGTGGGAACAGCCGCCACCATATTGAAAATGTTGAGATTCCCGGATGGGAGCGTAAGATTTTTAGTTCAGGGCTTATCGAGGATAAAGATAAAAAAATTCTTGAAGACCGAGCCAAATCTTTTCGCTAAAATAGAAGTGATCCCGGAGAAGACGGAAAAGAGTGTGGAGATTGAGGCTTTAGTCCGGAATATATTAGAACAGTTAAAAAGGGTGGTGAACTTAGCCCCATATTTACCTGAGGAACTTCAGATCTCAGCTCTGAATACAGAGGATCCCGGAAAGTTGGCCGATTTGATTGCCTCCAACTTAAACATAACTGTCTCCCAGAAGCAGGAGATTTTGGAGACCTTTGATATCAAGGATCGATTACATAAGTTGACTCTGCATATAAATAAGGAAGTGGAGGTTTTGGAACTTTCGAGGAAAATCCAATCTCAAGCCGCCACTGAGATGGGAAAGATGCAAAGGGAATTTATCCTAAGGGAGCAGCTTAAAGCCATTCAGAAGGAGTTGGGGGAAAAGGACGAAAAAACTGCCGAGATCGATGAGTTCAAGAATAAAATCGCTGAAGCTAAGATGCCCAAGGAGGCTTATGAGGCGGCAGATAAGGAGTTGGATCGATTATCCAAGATGAACCCGGCTGCAGCTGAATACACCGTCTCCCGAACCTACTTAGATTGGTTAGTGAGCTTGCCCTGGAGCAAATCGACTGAGGACCGGCTGGATATCAAGGAAGCTAAGAAGGTATTGGATGAAGACCATTATGATCTGCAGAGGGTTAAAGAAAGGATCTTGGAGTGTCTGGCGGTGAGAAAATTGAAGAAGGATTTAAAGGGTCCCATCCTTTGTTTTGTTGGTCCTCCTGGTGTGGGTAAAACCTCCTTAGGGATGTCCATTGCCCGGGCATTGGGTAGAAAATTCCAGAGGATCTCCTTGGGAGGAATGCACGATGAGGCGGAGATAAGAGGGCATAGGAGGACTTATATCGGATCTCTGCCCGGAAGGATAATCCAGGGGATAAAAAGAGCTGGCTTTAACAATCCGGTCTTTATGCTGGATGAGGTGGATAAGATCGGAAAGGATTTCCGAGGTGATCCAGCTTCAGCTTTATTGGAAGTATTAGATCCGGAGCAAAATAATACTTTCTCAGACCATTATTTAGATGTCCCCTTCGATCTATCCAAGGTGATGTTCATCACCACTGCTAATATCTTAGACCCCATCCCTCCGGTTTTACAGGACCGGATGGAGGTAATAGAGATACCCGGATATACTGATCTGGAAAAGCTTCAGATTGCCAAAACCTATTTAATTCCTAAGGAGTTGGAAAATCATGGGTTGAAACCAGAAAATTTATTTTTCACCGATGAGGCGATAAAAAGGATAATTAATGATTATACCAAAGAATCGGGCTTAAGAAATTTAGATAGGGAGATCGCTACTGTATGCAGAAAAGTGGCGAAAATGGTGGTGTCGGGGGAAAAGGAGAAGGTAGAGATTGTTCCTAAGAATTTACATGAATATTTAGGTCCGATAAAATTCTTCCAGGAGGTGGTGGAAAGAACCACCAAGATCGGGGTGGTCCCCGGCTTAGCCTGGACCTCCTTTGGTGGGGAATTGATTTTCATTGAAGCCACCAAAATGCCGGGCAAAAGATCTTTGACCCTGACCGGCTCCTTAGGTGAGGTTATGAAGGAATCGGCCCAGACCGCCCTATCCTATATCAGATCCACCTGCAAGAAATGGGGCATCCCGGAGGACTTCTTTGAGAGGTATGATATTCACGTTCACGTCCCCGCTGGAGCCATCCCCAAAGATGGACCCTCAGCCGGAATAACTATGGCTACTGCAATAGCCTCCCTCCTCACTGAAAAACCGGTTAAGCCCAGATTTGCAATGTCCGGCGAGATCACCTTAAGAGGCCAGGTCCTTCCCATTGGTGGCTTAAAAGAGAAATCCTTAGCCGCTTATCGAGCAGGAATCAAAACCGTAATCTTGTCCAAACATAATAAAAAGGACTTAGAGGAGATCCCGGATGAAATAAAAAAAGCTGTCAAGTTTGTCTTTGTGGAGACCGTGGATCAGGTTATAGAGATGGCGCTGGATATAAAGAAAAAGGAAGAGATAAAGGAGAAGGAGAAAGTAGAGGTTTAAATATTTTGTAGGGGCGTATGGCCATACGCCCCTACATTTTTGTCCAGATTAATTTGGAGTGTAAACCTTCAGGTTTACCCATTTAACTCATAGACCCACCTTGCCTCAAGGTGGGTCTAAATTTAGGGTGCCGGAAATCCAATTCCCGCACCAACTAAAAATAAAATGGATGAAATGAATGTTATATGTTAAGGTTGAGGTTCTCCTCCCCCCCCCCCCTTACGATATTGTCCTTGCCCCCGAATAGGCAGTCTAATTATTTTGTGTAGATTTGGGTATGGAGTTAGGGTACATCCCCTTAGGTTGAAACAGAAAACCAAAATCGTGGAGAATATACCCTATAATTGAGCCTTTCCCGAATTTTCGGCAAGAAAAAGGTGAAAATCTGAATGAATTCAAGGGATGTGAAAATGTCCCCAATTTTCGGCAGATCAGCCTCAGGTCGATTCAGATAGTGTTTAACTCGGTAAAGCTCGCGTAGGGGCAGAGTTTAACTCCACCCTGGTGGGTGTGGGTGGAGATCCCGCCGGGTCTGGGAGCTGGCGGGCACAGAAATTAACAGTTTTCCAAAACTATTGCCGTCTGCCCAGACTTTATCGAGAAAGTCCAATACATAATCCTGTTGTATGATTTCTTCACCTGTGGGTCACATCTTAACTCTATGTTGTTATTAGAGATACGAGAAAGAATGCTTTTGTATAATTGGCCTAAAAATTGCTTACTGATCCTTACTGAGGAGGAAACAATGAAAAACGAACGCATTCGTAGCAAAAAGAACTTCTTTGGCACAAACAAGTTGATTACTGCAATATTATTGGGGATGGGGGCGGTAATTTCTTACATATCATGGTGTTTCCTAGTATATGTTCCGACCCCAGTTAAACAGAATGTATCACCCTTTTTAATATACGGGGGGATCTTTGTAGGTCTAGGTATTCTGATATTCATACTAAGAGATTAACTACATCATGAGAAACTTCCTCTCCCCATAACTCCCAAGGCCACACTTAAGGGAGTGAAGTTCTCTCTATCTCCAAATTTCAAGCCAACCAGTTTTTGCCATATAAGAATTTGGATTATAAAATTTCTATTGCATCAAAAAATACTTGACATTTCAAGTATGAGTTTATATATAATTAATTAAGTAAAATTTGGCGAGGGATTATTACGATTTTGTCAACCAATAATTCTACAATCTCAAGTTATCTTATAGCGTGGGCTACGGTCCTGAGGGACTTAATCGTCAAGGTCCCGGACTTTCTTTTTTATGTAACGCTTATGTCAGGGCTTCTTTTCATGGGTTTTCTATGCTCAGATTCTTTGATTAAGTTTAGCTTTGAACAATCTGCCTTGCTGAATAAACTCACATTTGTTTTAGATGTGTCGTTATTACAAATACTTTCAGCTCTAGGACTAATCTTCGTTATTAAAGAATACTTATTTGGGAGAGTAAGTGAAAGAAAACTATTGCTAAGCATGGGTTCAGTGAAAAGAATTGTCATTATCACTGCTATTCTTTTAGTCGCCTTTGTATTAGTGGGCGAATATGCTTCCGAACATCTTATCTTGAAACCCATTTTCAACAAACCGAGGGCAGACACTGTTAAAGTTGAAACTTTGGAAGAACCTTGGTTGACCTCCTTTCTACTGGAACAGATTAGGCCTTCCTCAGAAGGTAGACAGTTGGGTGCTCCTTCTGGATATTGTCTTAGACAATGGTTAATGACTTTAATCTTTCTTTTGTATTTTGACAAAATTGTCCGAAGAAAGACACACAGAAAAAAGAAAATCTTATGTTCAATTGCGGGATACTCGATCTGTGCATTTTTATTCCTTTTTGTCGCCTTTAGTAGGGTTTATAGGGGTGCACATTCTTTTTTTGATGTTGGCATAGCGCTAGGTGTTGGTACATTTTTCTTTTGGTTCTTCTACATCCTTCCAGGATCTTTATTAATTCGCAACGATAAGTACTTAAGAGATCTTCTGGGAATTTCTCTTGTCTATTTTGGTTCATTCTTTTACTTTTCTAATAGCTCTTATCGATGGGCATATATTGCTTTCTTCCTTTATCCTTTTTTGGGAATATTCTATTTCTTATCTACTCATGGGTTCCAACGCAGTAAATTAAGTAAAGAGGAAAGGGAAGTAAGGAGAAAAATAAGAAGTTAGACAGGCAAGGATAGAATGCCTTCTTGGTTCATGTATCTTTGGGGCCCTGTAGGTGGGGTTATAATTACTTTCACGACCATCGCATTATTTCAACCCTTTTACGGTAGGCTGATGAACCCTTTGTTTAGCGCGCCGCATGAAAGGAAACTCTCCTTGTCTGATATAATTTCTTCGTTCTGTGAAATTTGGGGAATTTATTTAGTAGCACTTTTCGTTATCTCCATAACTCTTACTGGAACACCCTATATTGTAAAATCAATTGCTTTGCTCAAAGAGGATAACCTTACTCCTGAGAATGTCAAGCAATTTATTGAGAATAATAAGTTGTTATTGACTTTACTCCAAGATAATCTATTCTTCGTATGTTTCATTATTATCTCGGCCAGAATTGTTGCACTAACATATTCTGACTTCTTGGTCAATTATTTAATTTTTAATACCATAGTCATTATCAGCTTGTTTGTGACCTTCTTCCCTTGGATAGTGTCCTTGGGCAATAGTAAACAATTTTTCGATTACTTTACAGATCATTACTTTAACCCCGGGATACAAGATTATATTCTTTCTATAGTTATTTATTCTTTCGCAACGGCTGCAATGTTGGAGTTCTCGATAGAGTTTATAAAGAAAATCAGCATAATATTAGAAAAGCCTATTAAAAGTTCTTTCAATTGGACAAATAGGCTTATACAACTTCATGAGATGGGGGAGCAATTCCATTCGAGGGAGAGTGTGATTGCTAACTCTGCAGTTTTCGTCAGAGACACGTTGTTCGGAAACGAATTAAAACAAATAGACCCTCAGCCATTCATAAGTTTAGACATCTTAACACGTTATGGCACCAAAGCCATTTTCAAGAACATCTTTGATGAGATCTTGTATTGGTACGCGAGTTACTATTTGGGAATAGGAAGAGGTTACGCGAAGATGTATTACGAACTGAACGAGGAAAAAGAAAGATGCTCACATGTAAAAGGTAAATCAAAAATAGATGAAAAAATACGAAAACTGATGGAAGAGATACGTGAGCAAGTAAAACAGCGGAATCTCAAATTGGCTGAAAAGTCACCTGAAGAACTAATAGAAATGGCTAGAATTCCGCTTAAAGAAATGGAAGAAAAGCTAGATGAAATACTCAAGAGTGGTACCCAAAAGCAACTATCTGAGAAAACTCGAATAATAGCACCACTTGCCACTTGCAGAATTATTCATCAACTATGGGGGGTAGATAAAAATGTCTTTAAAGAACAACCTAAAATCGGTAATCATAGGTATATGATACTAAATAACGGAACGTTATCTCTCGGATACACCTTACCTTACAGGCAAGAGGATTGCGTTAATGCTGGTTTTGTAATGCGAGATTTAACGCACAGAATCCAAACATATATATCGCATTTTGATGATCTATGGGAAAGATCTGCTTCCATTTAAAATGTACACTCTATCTTTAATTGGCTTGTGTTCAGTTTGTCCTGCTGTCCATTTGCCAAACAAAAACTTTGTTTAAGTGCTTGTTGGGTCCTCTGGCCGGACAGAACTCTCCCGCCAGGTCAGGAACCTGGTAGTCACAAAGGTCGAGTTTTAATGAAAATATTTTGTTAGGGCGTAAGCGATACGCCCCTACTGTTTTGTCCCGATAATCTGCGATAAGATTATTTTTTAAGTGCCAAGAAATTCCCCTGGCACTTTTTTTGTTCTCAATTTCCTTGACTTTGGAATTTTTAGGGTGTAATTTTAGAGGAAATTATATGATGCGGGAAATCATATTCCCGCACCAACAAAAAATATTATCATCGCAAGAAAAAGCTTCGTGAGATAATAGCATCCTCGAGGAGCAAGCGTAAACCTGAAGGTTTACATTCCAATATGGAAGAAAAATATAAAATAAGACTTAGGGAGCTGGAACAAAAGGATAAGCCCCGGGAGAAGCTGATTAAATATGGTCCGGATGTTTTGAAGAATTCGGAGCTTTTGGCTATTATTTTGAACACCGGTTATAAAGGCTTGAATGTCTTAGAGCTTTCCCATCAAATTATCAAAGATTATGGCTCCAAAGCTATTGCCAATGAGAAAAATGTGGGTCGGTTGATGCAGACTCTGGGGATTCCAGCAGTAAAAGCCTGTCAGATCATCGCCACATTTGAATTGGGGAGAAGATTTTTCTGGGAGGACAAAGGGAGGATACCTACAATCAAAGATCCAGAGGATGTTTACCGATATTTAAGTGAGATGAGAAAGTTGCAAAAGGAGCATTTTAGAGGGCTTTATCTGAATACCCGGAACAGATTGATCCACGATGAGGTGATCTCCATCGGGAGCCTAAATTTAAACATAGTTCAACCCCGAGAGGTTTTTCGCCCGGCTATTGAATATTCTGCCGCTGCTATAATCTTAGCCCACAACCACCCTTCAGGTGATCCGGAGCCATCAGAAGATGATATCAAGATAACTCATCAGATAGATCAAGTCGGGAAGATAATGGAGATAGACCTTTTGGATCACATTATCATCGGGGAGGAGGGATATGTTAGTTTGAGGGAAAGAAAAGTGATGGGTCAACCGATTTAGTCAATGGGTTGAGCGGATTTAGTCAACGGATTCAACGGATTAAACGGATTAGATAGAGAAAGGAAAGAAGATAAATAAAATGAAAAAAATTTTGGTTGCTTTTTTAATTTTTATCATTTTATTTGGGTTTAACTTTTCCCCCGCCAGAGGCGGGGGAAAAGAGTCTCCTCAGGTAAAGAAGGAGGGGAATAGTATGAAAGAAAGTTCGAAGCAGACAGATGTAACCAGAAAACCGGCAGTGGCGGGCCAATTTTATCCAGCAAATCCGGTAGAGCTTTCGAGAATGATCGCCAGCTTTTTCAATAAAGCAAAAAAGGAGGATATTCCGGGTGAGATCGTAGCCTTGATTTCTCCTCACGCTGGATACGTATATTCTGGTCAAGTGGCAGCTTATGGATATAAGCTCTTAGAGGGATTGAAATTCGATGTGGTGGTCGTCATCTCACCCAGCCATACTCTACCCTTTGCCGGTTCCTCTGTTTTCAATGGAAAATTTTATAAAACCCCCTTAGGGGAGATAGAAATAGACCAGCCAACAGCTTTAGAAATAGCCAGCGTGAACGATTACGTCTATTTGTGCGATAAAGGACACACTGTCGGAGGAATGAGGGATGAACACTCCCTGGAGGTTCAGCTCCCCTTTTTGCAAACAGTCTTAGGTAAATTTAAATTGGTTCCCATTGTGATGGGGGGACAGGATTGGGAATCCTGCCAGGCTTTGAGTGAGGCTTTATCTAAAAGTTTGGAAGGTAAAAATGCCTTGATTGTGGCCAGCACCGATCTATCCCATTTCCATCCCTATTCCCAGGCAATTAAGTTGGATAGCGTGGTTCAAAAGGATGTAGCAAGCTTTGACCCTTCAAGACTTTTCGAAGATTTGCACAATGGGACTTGCGAAGCCTGCGGCGGTGGACCTATGATCTCTGCAATGCTTGTCGCCAAGAAGTTAGGTGCGGATAAGTCTAAAGTTTTGATGTATGCCAATTCCGGTGATGTTACCGGTGATCGGGCTGGAGTGGTAGGTTATATGTCCGCAGTTTTGTATCGTCAGGAGGGTTCGCATAAACCTGGGAACAAAACTGAAAAAAAGAGTGTAGAAAAGGAAAAGAGAGTGGGTGTTAGTCTGGGGCTTTCGGATAAGGATAAAAAGGTGTTGAAAGATATCGCAAAAAAAACTATCGAGTGCAAAGTCAAAGGCAAACCCTTGCCGGATTTTAAAATCGATTCTGAGATTTTAAAGGAGAAAAGAGGGGCTTTTGTCACCATAAACAAAGAGGATCATCTCAGGGGCTGCATCGGCTATATCTATGCGATGAAACCTTTGTATATTACCATTCAGGAGATGGCTGAAGCAGCGGCATTAAACGATCCCAGGTTCCCTCCAGTCTCTGAAGATGAGTTAGATAAACTGGAGATCGAGATCTCGGTTTTGACCCCTTTGAAAAAGATAAAAGATATAAACCAGATCCAGATCGGAAAAGATGGGCTTTATATGAAACGGGGGTATTATTCCGGGCTTTTGTTGCCTCAGGTAGCAGTTGAGTATAAGTGGGATGTAAATACGTTTTTAGAGGAGACCTGCCATAAAGCGGGGATGAGGGGGGACTGCTGGAAGGATAAGGATACTGAGATTTACATCTTCTCAGCCGATATTTTCTAAAGAGAGGGGAGATTGAGTTTTAAAAAGGTCTTAAAAACCTTCATCTTCTTAATGTCCATATTTCTTTATCTTGGAATAATCAGACTAAGCTTCTTTGAAAAAGCAAAAATCCAGATAAAAGAAAAGGTGGAGAATTTACCTTTAATTCAGATCTTAACCGGAGAGATAGATAGAAACGAATCGTTATATCTTTCACTGCTCAAATATGGGGTCCCCTTAGATTTAGTTTATCAGCTCACCCAGACTTTATCCGAAGTCTTCGACTTAAAAAAATCACTTCCCGGGGATAAGTTCACCTTGGTCACCACTCAAAAAGATTCATTATTATCCTTCGAATATCATCGGGGGGTGATGGAGAAATACAAAATAGAAAACAGAGGGGGTGAACTGGAGGCGAAAAAAGAGCCGATTCAACTTACTTTGATGGTAAGAGGGATAAAAGGGAGAGTGGAAAACAACCTCTGGGATTCGATGATTCAAAATTGTGATGACCCGGAGCTCATCTTAAAATTCGCCGACGTCTTCACCTATGAGATAGACTTTTTGACTGAGGTGAAAAATGGGGATGAATACAGGCTTATCTTCGAGGAATACCAGAAGGATGGGGAGTTTGTTAAATATGGTGAGATTTTGGCTTGTGAATATATCTCCGAAGGGGTTCCTCATACCGCGATATTTTATGAGGACCCTAAAGGAGAAAAAGGATATTATGATCTTGAGGGTAAGTCACTAAAAAAGTCTTTTTTGCGTTCCCCGTTAAACTACAGAAGGATAAGCTCCAAGTTTTCTTATTCCCGTTTTCATCCCATCTTTAAGGTCTATCGTCCTCATTTAGGGGTCGATTATGCCGCCTCAAGCGGCACTCCGGTGGTGGCATCCGGTGACGGGACGGTCATCTTTGCTGGCTGGAAAAGGGGTTTGGGAAAAACGGTGGAGATAAAACATTCCAAAGGGATGATAACCTCCTATGGTCATCTTTCCGGCATTGCTAAAGGGATAAGAAGTGGGATCAGAGTTAGCCAGAAGGAGATAATTGGTTATGTGGGAAGAACCGGAATTGCCACCGGTCCCCACTTAGATTATAGGCTCAAGTTAAATGGAAAATATGTTAATCCTTTAAAGATGGTGGTCACTCCCGGTGATCCAATTAAAAAAGAATATTGGGAAGATTTCAAAAATTATTCTTTAAATTTGACTTCTGCCTTAAATCTTTTGTGCCCTGACCAATCTCCAGATACATCAGCACAACTTGCCTCTGCTCAACAGAAATGAGTCTTTTGGTTTCCCAAAGATTGCTTGGTTTTTTTGGGCTGGAGAGAATTTTTTCTCCTAAACACCAAACTACAACTCTCTCCTCAGAAGATTTAAATATTTCACCAATTAAAGGTTTTTTTGATCTTGGACTTACTTTAGACCAGCATTCCCATCCTATAGATTCAAATCATAAGAGAACAAAAATCGGTGAGATGGTTTATAGATTCAAATACCAGTTTGAAAAAGAGCTCTGTTTTCTTCTGGCTGATTTAGTTTCGGAGATTATCCAAAGCAATGCCATTTTAAATTCAGCTGAACTTATCCTAACTGTTCCTCCTTCTTTTACCTCTCGGCCTTTTGATCCCCTCTCGATTTTGGCTGAGGAGATTTCCGAAAATATTTATATTCTCTATGAAAAAGACATTTTGGAAAGAACTAAAATTACCAGACTTCAGAAGCATCTTCTTAGCTGGAAAGATAAAATTGAAAATGTTAAAGGGGCTTTTAAGGTAAAAAATCCTGAATTAGAAGAAGGCAAGAAAATCTTATTGATCGATGATATTTACGATTCCGGGGCGACGTTGAATGAAATCACCCGGATATTGAAATCTGAAGGTGCCAGCAAAGTTTTTGTTCTAACCTTAACCCAGACCAATTTTAGAAGGTCAAAACAAAAAGATGGAGTTGACGTAGAATTATAGATAGATTAAAGCCGGATTGATTAGAGGATACTATGATTACTGTGATAATACCGGTACTTAATGAAGAAAAAACAATTGGAAAAGTTGTTCAATTTGTCAAGAAAAGTCACTCAGTTGATGAGATCATTGTTGTTGATGATAGATCCATAGATAATACTGTTCAAGAAGCCAAAAGTGCCGGTGCTTCTGTCATTATGAGCACAAAAATTGGTAAAGGTGCATCCATGCGTGATGGTGTGCTGCTTGCAAAAAATGAAATCATCGTTTTTTTGGATGGAGATATTGAAGAATATCCTTCAAACACCATAGAAATGTTAACCGAGCCTATTATCAATAATGAAGCCGACTTTGTAAAAGCCACATTTGAACGTGAAGCAGGAAGAGTAACTGAACTGGTGGCAAAACCTCTTCTTAGTCTATTGTTCCCCGCGCTAAATCGTTTCCAGCAACCGTTAGGTGGTATAATTGCAGGCAAAAGAGAAGTTTTTAATAAGGTAAGTTTTGAAGATGACTATGGTGTGGATATCGGCATCTTACTTGATCTGGGTCTGCTTGGTGCAAGAATTCAAGAAGTTAAAATTGGGGAGATACATCACAAGATGAAGCCTTGGTATCAACTGAGCGACATGTCCAAAGAAGTTGCCAGAGCTATTCTGAAACGGGCAACCAGTAAGTCACTTGTTAATCTTGATTCTTTAGAAACCATTAACATCATTCGGAATCAGATGGAATTTGCAATAAAGGAAGCTCTTACTTCTCAAAAAAAGATGATAGTATTCGATATGGACAATACTATCTTAGATGGGAGGTTCGTTGAGAAAACAGCTCTAAAGTTTGGGTTTCAAACTTCACTTATTGATATTATAACAAAAAATCAAGAGTCATATTTGCTCACCAAATTAATTGCGAGACTTTTTAAAGGCATAGATATTTCTCAATTACTTGCTGCTGTTGATGACATCCCAGTTGTTCCTGATGCAGTTGATATTATTAGAGAGTTGAAAAGTCGTGGTTATATAGTTGGTATTATAAGCGATAGTTATGATTGTATTGCTAATCACATTAAGAACAAAATCGGAGCAGATTTTGCTCTTGCAAACGAACTTGAGTTTTCAAAAAGTATTGCCACAGGTGAGGTGAAGGTTCCTTCTTTTTTCATAAGAACAGATAGAAGTAAGTGTAACCACAACTTCTGCAAAAGCAATGCTTTATTTCAAGTGGCCGAACAATATGGTATAGAACTATCAAACATAATCGCAGTGGGGGATAGCGAATATGACATATGTATGGTTAAATTTGCAGGTATAGGTGTTGCTTTCTGTTCAAACAATAATATTTTAAACACTGTGGCCGATCTACGAATTACTTCTAAATCTTTAAAACCAATTCTTGGTTTTGCACTGTGATAATAGTCGTGACTTTACCTGACAAGGTGTTTGCGGTTTGCTTCGTTGACGCAAAGGCCTTGGGCACTCAGCTAACACATGCTATTAAGCGAAACGAACCCGCATTCATTTCCAAGAAAGGAGCAAACAACCAACATCGTCTTGATTGCATTTGCTTATTACTGCGCTTACCGAGTCCCCTGACTTGGCTGGAATTATACAGACCGCGTAGCCAAACCTTTAGGGTTTGGTAGGCAAGCCATAAAGGCTTGCCTACGCTGAAAATATGATCTCCGAACCGAATATAAATTTGGGGAAATTTCTCATACCTTATCAGTGGGCGTAAACAGCCAAATTCCCTACTTGACTGAATGCAAAGGAAGAGGTTCATCTTGGACTATCGCAAATATGTTATCGCTTTAAGAGAAGTGGCTGGGGTTGGTCCCAAGACCTTTCAGCAGCTTTTAATGGCCTTCGGATCTCCAGAGAATATCTACAAGGTAGATAAAGAGGAAATTGCCCAGATCCCCCGGATCGGCTCGGAAAAAGCCGAGAAAATCTTTTATTCAAGTGATAAACTGGAGGAGATAGAAAAGCATATTCTCTATTTGGAGGAACAGGGGATCGGGATCTCAACTATCTTGGATGAGAGCTATCCCCAGTCCTTAAAAGAAATCGACGATCCCCCACCCCTTTTATATTTCAAGGGTGAGTTTCCTATACCCAAAAAAAGATTTGTGGCATTGGTGGGGACAACCAAGCCAGAAGAGAAGGGAAAAAGGGAAGCGATTTTGTGGGGCAAGGCTTTAGCCGAAAGGGATGTAGTGGTAGTTAGCGGCTTGGCTAAAGGGATAGACTATCATTCTCATCAAGGGGTACTTATAGGTGAAGGAAAGACCTATGCGGTTTTGGGAAGCGGACTGAATAATATTTACCCCAAGGAGAATCAGATTTTGGCTTCTGAAATCTGCTCTTCTGGAGCCCTTTTGAGTGAATATCCACTCAATGCTTCTGTTAGTGTGGGGCAACTGATGGCAAGAAATAGAATCATCGCAGGTCTATCCCAAGCGGTGGTGATAGTGGAGACAGAAAAAAAATCTTCCGGGGTTTTAAATGCGGCTCAAAGAGCTTATGCTCAGGGGAAACCTTTGTTCATAATGCAAGAGGAATTGTTCGATCAAGATGACCGATGGAAAGATTGGGGAGCAACTCTTATCCGTGGAGCAGGCGATATCGATCTGGTTTTAAGCTATCTTTAAAAGAGGGGATTATGGCTGATTTTTTAGAATACGATGAAAAAATCGAGAGACTAAAAAAGATGGTGGACCAAGCTTGCGAGAAGATAAAAACAGGGGAGCTCACCTTGGGGGAAGCAAAGACCCAAGCCAGCGTGATCAGATTAAAAGCTAAAGAATTGATACCGGATCAGATGGATAAATTCGATTTGATCTATGGCAGCAGGTTAAAAAGATTAATCGAGCAGTTTTTAGAAAAAAATAAATGACAAAAGCGGATGAATATCTCACTATTAAAGATAAGAAAAAAAGCAAATTGAAAGTCAAAGGCTCGATTTTCATCGCCACAGCTTTTCCGGTTAAAACTGAAGACGAAGTAAAGATAAAATTGGATGAGATAAAAAAGGAATTCTTCGATGCCACCCATAATTGTTACGCCTATAGGGTCGGTATTTCGCCAGATGAGATTAGTAAGTCAAGCGATGCAGGTGAACCAACAGGAACAGCAGGAAAACCGATCTTATCCGCCATCCAGACAAAAAATTTGACCAATGTATTCATAATAGTCACCCGATATTTCGGAGGAATTAAATTGGGAAAGGGTGGATTGTCCAAGGCATATCATCAATCTGCTTTAGAGGTTCTGAATCTATGTGAGATTGTAAAAAAATTCCCAATAACTCTGGTTACCTTTAATCTTCCTCTTAACTATTATGGTAAAATAAATCAAATTATGGAAAAATTCGATGCTAAAATGATAGAGAATGATTTTTCCGAGGGGGAAGAGATGAAAATAAAAGTCGAAATCAGAAGATGCCAGATAGTGGAATTTAAAAGAAGGATGACAGATCTAACCGATGGTAAAGTTAAATTCTTATCTCAAGATGCATTCGCATAAAGAATTCGATTGCCTGGGTTTTGGAGTATGCCCCCTAGATTACCTTTTGCTTTTGAAATCTTATCCCCAATTAGATGAGAAAATCGAGGCAAAGGAGGTTTCGATTCAAGGTGGCGGACCCGTTCCCACTGCTATGGCTACTTTAGCCAAATTGGGAGCTCGGGTTTGTTTTGTGGGGAAAGTGGGAAAGGATGAAGAAGGTCAGAGGTTTTTAGAAAATCTGAAGAAAGAAGGGGTGAACACAGATTATTTGATAGTTGACAAAAAATCAACTACTGCCAAAGCTTTCATCTGGATCGATGAAAAATCGGGAAAAAGAACTGTGGTTTTGGATCAGACCAAGATTATGCCAACAAAAAAATCTGAACTTTTATTTTTAGATAAAGTAAAGATAAGATTCCTCCATTTAGATTTCAGAGAACCGGAAATAAATATATTACTGGCTAAATGGGCTAAAAAACAAAAAGCGAAAGTGATTTTAGATATGGGGAGCTTAAGAGGGGATGTTGAAAAAATTTCCCCCTTAGTCGATTATTTAGTAGTCTCTAAAAGATTTGCTTATAGTTATACCCGATCAGATGATCTTTTTGAGGCTTTGAATATTTTGATGAAAAAAAGATTTAAATGTGTGGTGATAACTGCAGGTGAAGAGGGTTGTTGGTGTGCAACTGGTGAAAGAATTTTTCATAAACCAGCTTTTAAAGTGGAAGTCCAGGATACTACTGGGGCCGGTGATGTTTTTCACGGAGCTTTTATTTTTGGGCTTTTGAAAAATTGGGATATGGAAAAAATAATTGAATTTTCCAATGCCTGTGCCGCCTTGAAATGCACCCAGCTCGGTGGTCGAGCCGGAATACCAACTTTATTGGAGGTTAAAAGATTTTTGGAGTGTCCCGCCTTTGGCGGGACCAAGGGAAAGCCTTAAGGTTTATACTCCAAAAAATCGTAGGGACAAGGCTTTAGCCTTGCGAATTCATAATAGTATGATTCAGCTTTTACTTAACTTTGACACACAGGTTTTTTATTTCATCAATCTGGGGCTTCAAAATGGCTTTTTCGATTTCCTGATGAAATTGGTTACAGCCCAGAGGACTCTGCAAATCTTACTTCTTTTAATCCTGCTTTTATTAATTATTTTCGAGAAGAAAAAAGGGGCGATTTTAGGGGTATTTTTGCTTTTAACCATATCTTTGTCCGATCAACTCTCTTCTCATCTGATCAAACCCTGGGTGCAAAGAATCCGCCCCTGCAATGTATTGCCTGATGTTCATCTTTTAGTCAGCTGCACCAAATCCTTTTCCTTCCCCTCTACCCATGCTTCCAACCTTTTCGCCTCAGCCTTTTTCATATCCAGTTTCTACAAAAAATTTGCACCCGTTCTCTATTCTATGGCAGTTTTAGTAGCATTATCCCGGGTCTATGTAGGAGTGCATTATCCTTTAGATATCATTGGCGGGGCTTTTTTAGGAATTTTTTGTGCAATGATGATGATAATGATATTTAATTGGATAAACAATAAGACTACTCGGTTCGGAAGAGAGAAATTGATAAAAGAGTAGGGACAGGGCTTGTTGAGCGAAGCAAAATCCCGCTTCTGCGGGGTCCCTGTCCGTTTTTTCTTAACATTTGTCATACCGGATAGGGATAAAAATGAGGTGGCGCGTAGGGGCGGAGTTTATCTCCGCCCTGGGTAAGGGTGGAGGCAAGCTCCACCCCTACGCGAGATCTTTCTTTGCTGTATTAATGAACTCGGAAGCACTAAAAAATGACCTTGCTATTTGGAGTATAAAGCTTTAGTTTTTTACGGTATCACAGATTGTCCCAACCTGTGATCCGCCAGAGGCGGACAAGTTGAGACAACTTGTGTTACCGGTCTAACTATGACCTTGCAGTATAAAGCATTAGCTTTATCTTAAGGGAGTAAAATGGAGAAAGAAAAAAAGATCTGCCGGTATGAGAATGAGCTCACCAGCTGGAAATGCCCTTACGAAGCCTTAGAGGATTCTAAAGAGGGTTTTTGTATTTTTCATGAGAGAATAAAGGATAAGGATATTGAAAAGTTCAATGAGGGGATAAAAAAGATATTGGAAGCCAGAGAATCTGATGCCTATCATTTCGATGGCTTTTTCTTTCCATCATCGATTGATTTTTCAAAATTTGAATTTAAAAAGGATGTGCTCTTTACGGATGCAAAATTTTCAGGGTGAAATACCAACTTTAGTGGAGCGAAATTCTCAGGGGAAAATACCATCTTTTACGGGGCAGAATTTTCAGGACGAAATACTATCTTTACTCGTGCGGAATTTTCAGGGGAAAAGGTGGACTTTAGTAAAGCACAATTTCTAAGTGGGACTACGTACTTTACTGGAGCGGAATTTTCAGGTAAAATTATAGACTTCAATAGTGCGAGATTCTCAGGAAAAAACACTTACTTTTTTGAAGCGGAATTTTTAGGGGAAAAGATTTACTTTATTGGGACGCAATTCTTAGCAGAGAATACTGTCTTTAGTGAAGCGAAATTTTCTGCAGGAAGTACTTCATTTATTATGGCAGAGTTTTTAGGAGAAGATGTTAACTTCTATTACTCCAAGTTCCTAAAAAAGATTCTCTTTAACCGAACAATTTTTAAAGCGAAAACAAGCTTCACTGGTGTTGATCTAAGTAAATGTATTTTCACAGAGGTTGACCTGAAAAATGTTGATTTCGGGTTGCTTAACTGGGATTGGAACTCAAGATTAGGAAATGAAAAAGATATATCGAAACAATCAAAACACCGAATTTATTTTGAGACCAGCGAAGTTTATCAGCAATTGAAAGTGCAGTTTCATAATAAAAGAGATTTTGCCAAAGCGGGGATGTTTCATTTTAGGGAGCAGGAGTGTAAGAGGATGGCTTGTAAGTTACCTGAAGATTTCTTCAAGTGGATCCTCCTTTGGATATTGAAGTTTTCCTATGGGTATGGTGAAAAGTTGAGAAATGTTGGGTTAAGTTCAGTTGCTTTGGTTTTAATCTTTGGCATTATCTATATGTTCTTAGGATTACACGCCCCCGATCAAAAAGAAAGCTTACTTTTTAAATATAGTTTCGATACATTCAGTATCACATCATTGGGAACAATCTTGAAAGATTTTTGGACTTCATTTATTTTCAGCATAAAAGGATTTTCCCCTTTGTTATGGCAGATTCAGCAGTATAAATTGGTAGGAGATGTTGCTAATTCTATTGCTAGATTAGAAGTCCTTTTAGGAACTTTTATGGTTGGTCTTTTTATTTATGTGTTCAGGAGAAGGATGGAAAAATAATCTGGATAATTCCGCGTAGGGGCGGAGTTTATCTCCGCCCTGTGAGCAAAAATGAAGATTTGCATTCCGGTAGGTCAAGCATCCCCGCCAAAGGCGGGGTGCTTGACAAACTGAAAGAGATGTCACCCACCCCATGCGGGGATGGGCGACCTACATAATCCATTGCTAAACCTGAAGGTTTACACTCCAAAAAGAGGTTTTCAATGAAACCAAAAATCGAGCTTTTGTTGGGGGACATAACCGATTTGGAAGTGGATGCGATTGTCAATGCGGCTAATAATTATTTAGTGATGGGAAGTGGAGTGGCGGGAGCTATTAAAAGGAAAGGTGGGAAAATAATAGAAGAAGAAGCTGTAAGAAAGGGTCCCATACCGATCGGAGAAGCTGTCTATACAACTGCTGGGAATCTAAAAACCAGATATGTAATTCATGCCGCCGGGATGGGAAAAGATTTAAAAACCAATGCTTTGTATATAAAAAACTCCACTTTAAACAGTCTGAAAAGAGCCGAAGAATTAAAACTTCAATCTATAGCCTTCCCAGCCATAGGAACTGGAGTGGGTGGCTTTTCCATCGAGGAATGCGCCCAGGTAATGATCTCGACAGTAAAAGATTATTTGCCCCAAACCAAATCGATCCAGAAGGTGATTTTTGCATTATTTGATGATGAGGGATATCAGGTATTCGAGAAAGAATTGAAAAAAATTATCCGATAGTTTTTCTTGACAACGTCTCAAATTTTTTTATATTACCGACGCGGAAATGTTTCGATAATAAAAAGAAGAATGAAAATTCCCCAGTAACTCAATGGTAGAGTGAGCGGCTGTTAACCGCTAAGTTGCAGGTTCGAGCCCTGCCTGGGGAGTTTTTTACTCACTGGCAGAGTGAGCCCCGCACTTGTGCGGGATTAAGCGCTAAGTTTTTGGTTCGAGCCCAATCGATGGAGAACAATAATTCGGATAGACGTTATCTTATACCATAAGAAATTCTTGACTAATTTTGCCATCCCTTTTACATTATAGCCAGTTGCGAAACTCGTCCAGTTCGGGTATTGTAAATCAAACTTAATGATAGTTTAACATTCTACGGTAGAAAGACGTCAGATTTTTTTGTTGTAATAAGGGAAACATCTCAGCAATGAAATTCGTGTTTTTCAGAAAAGGCATCAAGAAACGTTGTTATTGGTGTCTTGAGGAAGATAAGAAAAAGCTTACCAAGGATCATTTACCTCCTCGTAATATTTTTCCTAAAGAGGAGAGAAAAGGCTTAGATTTAATAACAGTATCAATTTGCAATGAGTGCAAAAAGCTTTATCAAAGAAGTGGAGATTACGATTACAGATTTCTTTGTCACATACTTCTTTGGAAACACCTGAAGTCGGGGAGCATCAATATTGATGAGCGGTTAGAAAAATGCCTGAGTAGGGGTTCTCTAGTTAAAGATAAGTTAATTACTGAAGTACGTAGCCTTCCAGTAGAATTATCAAATGGACAAATTATTCAATATCCTATACTAACAGATGGGAGAGAGATAATAAGAGGGGTACTTGATAGTACTGCTAGGGGGTTTTATTACCTCTGGAACGGGGAGATTATACCTAAAGATGTAGTACCTGAATTCGAATTCAAACCAACAAATTACTTTAATTTTCAAGAGAATCCTCTACATTTTCAGAATGCGGCTGTTGTTAAAAAGAATATCTTCGAGTTTAAGTTGCTTTTAGCAGCTGGAGAGAAATCCAAATTTCTGTGTTTCGAATTTAAATTTTATAACCTTGAGCCTCTACCGATTTATTACTATTACGAGATATGATTATTAACTATACGATGAGATTGCAATTCTCTGGAACTATTCTTACCTCTTGAGTATAATAAAGCCAGTTGCGAAACTTATCCAGGATGGGACGCTTTTTTATGTCTGATGTTGTTTCATGAAAGGGGACTACATTCCTACTAATTTATCCTCCTCATTCCATCCCTCTCCCCGAAGAGGAGAGGGGGGACGTCGAGTTATTGTGATCGGAGCAGGTCCAGCCGGTTTGATGGCAGCGGGCATTGCGGCAGAATCAAGTGCGAAGACTCTGCTTTTGGAGAAGATGCATCAGCCTGGGGAGAAACTGCGATTAACCGGCAGGGGACGATGTAATTTGACCAACACTGCTCCATTGCTTGATTTTATCGAACACTTTGGATCCGGTGGACAGTTTCTGCGGCAGGCTTTTTCACGATTTTTCTCCTCCGATTTGAAATCATTTTTGAAGAATTTGGGAGTTCGAACTGTGACTGAGCCCGATGGCCGGGTTTTTCCGGCAAGTGGCGATGCCCGGGATGTGGCAGAGGCACTGGTGCAATGGGTGACGAAATGTGGAGTGGTGTTAAGGAATGATTCACGGGTCGCGCGGTTAATTGTGGAAGGAAAGAGGGTGGTAGGGGTGCAGTTGTCCTCCAAATCGTCCTCCGTGAAAAGGAGAATAAATGAACATTTTCCTGCTGGAGAAATCCTTCGAGCGGATGCGATTGTTGTCGCCTGCGGTGGGGCATCTTATCCATCTACTGGCTCGAGTGGCGATGGGTATCGTCTGGCTGAGTCAGTAGGGCATAGCATCGTGCCCATAAGACCAGCTCTGGTTTCGGTGGAGACTGCTGGTGATATCGCTCCAAGATTGCAGGGGGTGAGCTTGCGGGAGATGAAGGTTCGGGTTTTGCTAGATGAGAAAAAACAAGCTGAAGTGACTGGTGCTCTGCTTTTTACACATTTTGGTCTGTCGGGACCGATGATTCTTTCTTGGAGCCGAGCACTGGTTGATTCATTGCGTTCTGGAAGGAGCGTGATTCTCTCCATTGATCTTGTTCCTGAATTAGACGAACATCAGTTGGATGAGAGGATTCTTCTTCGATTTCGAGAAAATAGCAGAAAGAGATTTGGATCGCTGCTCGGAGAGCTTCTTCCTAAGAAGATGATTCCTGTTTGTGCTGATTTGATCGGTGTGCCGTTGGATAAATCATGGCATCAGATCACATCTGCTGAACGAAAGAGATTACGGCTCTGGCTGAAAGACTTCCGGTTGAAGGTGATCGGCTATCGACCGTTTACTGAGGCGATGATCACCGCAGGTGGAGTAAATACAAAAGAGGTTGATCCACGCACTATGGAGTCAAGGCTGGTGAAGGGTTTGTATTTTGCCGGTGAGGTGCTGGATATCGATGCCGATACCGGTGGATATAATCTGCAAACGGCGTTTTCCACGGGTTGGTTGGCGGGAAAGTCGGCGGTGAGTTTGTGAGGGCTTAATTAAAGTCAGAGATTGCTTCGTCGTCCATGCGGATTCCTCGCAAAGACATTTCCTCATTTGTTGAGGTCCGACAAAAAGGGATTGCTTCGTCCCCTACTGGTCCTCGCAACGACATCCCAATTGATCCACATCATATCAGGGAAGGCTCCGCTCACTTAGTCTCTGAGCTTTTCGATAGCTTGGTTTCACAATTAGAAAAGCTCTTGCTGGAATAAGATATGAAGTCGTATTGCTGCAATAGTCCACTTGCGCGCATAGGAGGTGCGGGCGAGTGAGAAATGCAGAAAAAAGCATGTTGCTCCTGCTTATAGGCTAACTTGTTCCATGTAATAGTTTTTCAAGGAGAGAAGAGAGGGAAATTAAAGAAATGGTAGACTGCTGGTCGGACATAGCATAGGGAACAACAAGCATGTCTTTGTGAAGGAGTGCCCCGCAAGTGTATACAACGTTAGGAACATAACCTGATCGGTTAGTCTCCGTCCAATGAATGAGAGGCACTCTTAAACGGCCAAGTATTTTCGAAGGATTTTCTTTGTCAAGAAGAATGGCGCTTATAGAATATTGCCTAAAAGGCCCGACACCATGAGTAAGAAGAAGCCAGCCATATTCGGTCTCAATAGGCGAACCGCAGTTTCCAATCTGCACGAATTCCCATGGATAAGAGGGCTTCATAAGCGGTACGGCTTCATGCCAGAAATGAATGTTGTCGGAATACATCAAAAAAAGGTTCTCATTATCCTGACGAGATATCATGGTGTAACGGCCATTTATCCTGCGGGGGAACAGAGCCATTCCTTTATTTACGGCTGCATTCCCGTTCAGGGTAATCATTTTGAAATGCACAAAATCTTCCGTTTCTATTAATTGAGGAAGTATCGCTTTGCCGTCATATGCAGTGTAGGTAGCGTAGTATTTATTCCTTCCATCATCGTCTGTAAAAAGAACAAATCGTGCATCCTCTATGCCGTTTTGTTCGCTCGGAGAAAGAGGGAAAAGAACCCGTTCCGATAGAGGAACGGAAGGATCGAAGTGCGCCTCATAGTTGCATCGGGCCAGCCATTGAATTTTGTCGCTGGTGAGCCTGTCAGTCTGCGATAAAGGTTGATGGTTGTAGATCAATGATTTGACTTTTTCCATAAGTTCGTCAAAAGTGAATTCATCCGAAAGCGAGCCTATAACGAAATTCGAGAAATCGCTGTAAAGACCCATTTCATAGAGTTTACCAGCAAAACATGTCTTGTCGTAGAGAAGGTTCGCTTTCATTTCTGCAGTAGAGGCGAAACCATGAGACTCATCGATTGATATATTGCAATTTGCGTCAATGCATCCGGAACGGAACGTCAAAGATGAAATATGCCCTTCGCCTGTCGCCCTCAAGGTTATGATAAAACGGAGAGAACCATGGGGCAGTCCCGACTGGTTGGGGTGTGGAACTATTGAAGGATTGAAAAGGGCGGCTGATTCAAATGAATATTCGGCCAAAAAGAACGAGCCTATAAGGAGTCTTCGTTCTCGCGAAGGCAATACATCGGAAGGCATATGCCTGCGGATGGAGTCAAATTGGCGCTCCAGAAGAACCTCAAAATTATTATGCCGATGTGAAAACTTGCCAAGCACATTCTTAAGTTCTTTCTTTATATCCGACTCATCCAGAGACAACACTCGTGATATGATCCGTTCGACTCGCGACTGGCTGAAAGGAATATGCGGGCGTACTATGACTCGTTGTCTATCAGGCGCAAGAATAATGCCCGTATCTTTTACAAGTATGGATAAGGATTCCTTGGAAGCATTCTTCTTTCTCATTCTGAAATTGGCTCCTTGAAACTCTCTATGATGTTTGTAATATTGGTCATCTCGTATAGGGACAGGAGAAATGCGATGGTTGATTCGGCGCCTTGATTGCGATTTACTCTATCTACATGAAGCCCGTCATAACATCCGCCATTTACCGGCTCGTAAAGCGAAAGTCCCAAATCGTTAGCTCCAAGAAACCACTGGAATGCTTTTTCAGCTTCGTCATACCAACGCTTGTCTCTCGTTGATAGATATGCTTCCAGACAAGCGGAAACGGTAGCAGAGGCCTCTATCGGCTGTTGATCAAAAACAGGCTTGGAACTGCCTCGTTCAAATATCTTATCTGTGCCAACAGGCTGAAAATGGCCTCGAGAAGAAGTCTGCACAGTAGTCAGCCAAGTTAATGAATCAATCCCACTCCTGAGCATTTTTTCATTGGCGAGAAGCTGTCCGCTGGCAATAAGTGCATGGGGAATTATAGCGTTACAGTAACTCAAATATGATTCAAACCAATTCCATTCAGCGCTACTGTTCTCGTCATAAAGTTTCATGAGCTTCGTGGCAAGCACTTCCAAACTGTTTCGAGCAAATCTGTCGCCCGAGAAACATCGTTGATATTCATAGACGCCAATCAACGCAAATGCCCATGCCCGTGGCGAGGTAAATGAAGATACGGGTGTCAGGGCTTGCTCGAAAATCTCTGCTGCCATTTGAGTAAAGCCTTCGTTCTTGGAACGGCCAATGCAAGTTCCGAGAGCCCATACTGCCCTGGCATGGCTGTCTTCAAAAAAGTTTTCATCTGCCCATTTACGCTGAAATGTGAGAAAATTCCTGAATCGTGCCGCTTTTTCATCCCAGGCATATCTCACGAAACCGAGGAAACGGCTTGCAAGGTCATAAAGCCTTAGCGGATTGATTGTGCCGAGATTCTCAAGCAATACGGTCAGGATAAGCGCTCTTGAATTATCGTCTGTGCAATATCCTTCCGCGAAGTTAGGAACATTATGCTTCGCATGCTGAAATATTCCTATGAAATCAGTCATTCGTATGAGATGGTCAAGTTTGATCTCCGGCAAAATGGGAGATTCCTCATCAAGAGACCGCATCGCGACCTTCTTTTGCATGACAGAAGGCCGTTTTTGGCGAGCTTCTTCGAATAGGTTGCCGTATTCTTTCGCCACATTGTTCCAAGTCATTTCACGGCCAAGCAGATAAGCATTCTTGCGCATCGCATGACGTTCGACTTCATTCCGAATAAGCCTTGTGATTGCTTGGGCTATGGAGTCCGAATCTCCAAATGGCACAAGAATGCCCTTCCCATCTGCAAGCAACTCCTGAGCATACCAGAATGGTGTTGATATTACGGCATTGCCTGCGCCGAAAGAATAAGCGAGTGTTCCCGATGTAATCTGCGATTCGTCAAGATATGGGGTAATGTAAATATCGGCAAGTGCAATGAGTTCGTTAAGCTCTTCTATGGAAACAAATTTATTATGAAACATTACATGCCCCTCGACATCAAGTTCGTCTGCAAGACGCTGTAGTGAAAGCCTGTATTTCTCACCCTCATGCCTAAGAAGATTTGGGTGTGTAACCCCGGCGACCAAGTAAACAACATTGGGGTGATTCTTGATGACAGCCGGGAGCGACCGTAGTACGACTTCGATACCTTTCTTGGGAGCAAGCAAGCCAAAAGTAAGAAGAACTATTTTACCTTCGACGCCATATTGATCCTTATAGAAACTTGGATCGATGAAAGGCACATCGGGTATTCCGTGCGGTATCAGACGAATCTTGTCTTGAGATGTTTTATATATACTACGGAGAATTTCGGCGCCTTTCTGAGACATGACAACCACATAATCAGATATCGCAAGCAGTTCATCCATAACACGGTGCTGTTGAACATTTGGATTTTTCAGTATCGTATGAAGTGTTGTTATCAAGGGCATTTTCTGGTTGCGTAACAATGATAAAATATAACTGCCCGCTTTTCCGCCAAAAATGCCATACTCGTGTTGAAGACAGACGACATCGACGTTATTGAGATTCAAAAAGTCAGCGGCTGCCTTGTAGGTGTCGATATCCTGCTCCTTTATCTCAAAACGAACACGTTCGGGGTACTCATAACCCTCTTCAATATCGGTTATAGGAATCGCAAAACATTGGACACCAGGATTGATTGTCGCGAAAGACTCACAAAGATCCGTTGTAAATGTGGCAATTCCGCATTGACGGGGAAGGTAATTGCCGATGAATGCGACTTTCTTGATATTTTTCATAGTGACCCTTCAAATCTCAACATTCCTCTTACTCGCCCGCCATGGAAGGCGGGCAAAATGGGCGGGGCATTTCTCTTTAAAATAATTTCATGAGGAAATCATTTCCTATCTTGGTATACGGGCACCCTAATTTTGTGCAACTTGTTCATAGGCGAATGGTTCGCTTTTTATACCAAATTTGGGATGATAGACCAAGTATTTCGGATATACTCCCTTTACTCATCTTTTTCCTTTATCGATTTTAGAATGAATAGTCAAAAGCAGGGGGCTCCTAACCTACTAACGTATTTTCCTCAGTTTTAGTCGAATTAACTTTCTGCGCCTGGATGAACATTTAGCCACAAACTCATTCATCTGACCAAGCCACTCCAGCTTTTTCTTGGGTGGTATCTTTAAGAATCTTAAAAGCCGTTCTTCTTCGGTTTCCCATTCGAAAATCATAGACTCTTCTTTAATTTTTTTATCTTGGTTAATTCTTCTATGTCCAATTTATCAATGGCCCGGCCAGTCTTTTTTTTCATCTCGATTAGCTTATCTATGGAAATCACAGATAATGTCAAATCATCAACTTTGATGCGCTCAACGCTTTTTTTAGCCTCCTGGTAAGATACAGGTGATTCAATAATTAGGTCCACTTCTTTTAGTTCGTCCTCTTTATAGAAGTTGAAAGCTTTCATATGTTTCTTCTCGATTAAGTCTTTCCTTGTCTTTATATCTGCAATTCTCATAGGATCAACTGGTTGCTTTACCCGATAACCTTGGTCTCTTAAAATTCTGACAATCTTTTTGAGATTATCGTCGCTCATTTCAACGAGGATGTCTAAATCCGCAGTGCTTCGCATCCCTCCCAGGAGATTAACCGCGATTCCACCTACGATCACATATTTTACCTTATGCTTTTGAAATACTCGGAATATCTCTTCGTAAAAAATCATTTTCAACCTATCCTTTTATTCACATTTTATACCTTTACCCTTGGGGTTAGCCATGCTACATTAGGCTTGCAAGCCAGGTGTTCTGGGCACTGGACAAACGAATATTATCAAGAGCACGGGGTTTTGACCTGCTACTATCTTGTCTTTGGATGACTATTTTGTTCATTTTAATTTTATTATACAAAAATTCAAGCCAGAAAACAAACAAAAATATTATTTTTTGAAATAATTCTCGTTAGAAGTAAATTTGAAAAGATTTTTAAAGGTGAGGATGGGAATAGATGCGAACTGATGTCGCAAAGCCACAAGGGAATTGTGTTGGGTCTCTGGTGTGTATGAAATTGGAAGCGAGGGTGAAAGCATCAAGGTTTTTATTTTATTCGTCTTTGGCGATCTTTTTTCTTGATTGATGAATAAGATTATGTAAAATTATAGAAAAAGTTTGTATCGGTTTTAAGTGAGGAGCTTTTTCATTGTCTAATTTTTTAAAGATGAAAAATACCGAAGTTTTTTTCGTCTGTGAAAAAAATTTTCACTATTTGGTTAACAGTTTTTCTTTTACCCTAATTCAAAGAGGAGGGAATTAATCCTGTCAAAATCTAATCAAATAGGACTAACACCGAAATGGTTTTTAAATATTTATAGATATCTTCTATCATGTTATCCACCAACAGGCAGAGATAAGTCTCCGCCCCTACACAGATTTCACAGAATGACACCATTTTCAACCCTTAAACCAAAGGAGGTTTTATGGCTTCAAAAGACGAGTTCATGTCTTTTATGAAGCAATATGGGGTGATCGGGATGGCGGTGGGAATTGTGATGGGTGGAGCTGTAGCTAAATTGGTTACCGCTTTAGTGGCTGATATAGCCATGCCCATCATCGGTATCTTCGTGCCCGGAGGTAACTGGAGAGAAGCGGTTTTATCTATTGGGACTTTCCAGCTTAAATGGGGTGACCTTTTAGGTGCTTTGGTCGACTTTGTGGTTATCGCCTATATCATCTTCATTTTCTCTAAGAAGGTTTTGAAAGAGGAGGAAGTGACCAAGAAGTAACCGAGTTAGAAAGAATCTGTTTAAAGACAAAAAAAAGCCCCCCGCCACAGACGGGGGGCTTTTTCCCTCTCTATCCGAACTTAAGTTAAGTTACAGTGCGGAAGAAAACTGGCGTTATACTACAATTGCCGAATCTTGCCTTTAGAAGCTCATCATCACACTGAAGCGGTGGGCATTTTCCAATCTACCTAAATCGGCCCAGGCATAGTTCATTCCCAGTGTTCCAAAACCCGGGATCTTAAAGTCATATCCACCGCCGAGTGCTAGGCCTTCTTCATCGGCTCTCAACTTATATCCGACCCTGACCGATAGCTGATTCCGCCAGCTGTACTCCAATCCTATACTTCCCTGCTGACCCCGATCTCGGGTATTGTACCCATCTATCGCCGCCATAAGCTTACTCTCTTTGCCCAATTCAAAATCATAGGCCGCTCCCAGCCGGAAGCTCAGAGGTAAGGGATGGGATTTGGTGTTAAGTTTTATTCCCACCGGCGCGGTAGAGGGATTGTTGTCCTGATCGTAGGTCGTCTCCAACTCTGTTCCATCGAACTTAGTATTTGCTCCGAAGTTTCGGGTAGACATGGCTATTCTGAGTGTTCTAAAGCCAGTGTAGTATATAGTGCCAACATCGAAAGCGATAGATGCCGAGGAGAGCTGAGAGATCTTCTCTCTGATATATTTGGCAGTTATTCCGAATGAGAACCGATCAGTCAGCTGTTGGGCACTGCTAATTCCCACCACCCAGCTGTTTGCACCAAACATCTCTCCGGTTCCATCCGGCTGCTCCAGAGTTGTCCTTTCCATATCGCCCATGGTCAAGACCGCTACATGAATCCCGACATCTCCGAACCCCGATACTGGTCTGGAGTATGCCAAATAGCTGTACTTGATATCCGCAATCCAGTCAGTGTAACTTAAAGCCAGGCTATTTTTACCCATGTTAGCTATGCCTGCTGGATTATAGTACAAAGCCATCGCTCCTCGAGTGAAAGCCACATTGGCTCCACCCAAGCCCACTACCCGGGCATCTACGTCCAGCTTGAGAAACTGAGCGCCGGATGTTCCCAGATTGTCAAATTCCACAGACCATCCCTCACCTGCAAAACACACAAACCCGACCAACACCAGGAATATAAGAAGTCTTTTCATCGTAATTTACCTCCTCAATGGTTTAATAAATTAACGGATCACCGCAAACTTCCCGATTTTCTCTCCGTAATCTGACTTCACATGATAGATGTAGATTCCAGAAGCAATCTTCTGATTGTTTTTAGTCAGAAGATCCCAGTTCTCATTTCCATCAAGTGCCGGGCTAACGTGTTCCAGAGTTCGGAGGAGATCGCCAGCCAGAGAGTATATCCTTATGGTGCATCTTGCAGGAAGGTGAGTGAAAGCGATCCGAGAATACTCCCCACTGGGCTCCCAGTTGTTCCGGACAATGTAGGGATTGGGCACCACTTTGATGTCATCTAAGTTAACTAAAGATGAGACAGTATCTTTTTTGGTGGTTTTGAAGGTGAAAGTATCTGCTGGCAGATTAACGAAATATGGGGTTATTCGGAAATTATCCGCGTCCGTCCAGGTGCGTGGATTTCCTTGAGCATCCGCCAGGGCAACAAACCAACCAGTATAGATAATATCGAAATCAGCCGCATCAGCTAAAATTCGTCTGTTGGTATAAAACGTGTCCGGGGTGTCAGTATAGTCGCTCAAAAGGATGAAGAGATACTCTCGACCGGACGAGCTCAGACCCGGACCCCAGGTGCTGTCAAACAAAGCATTACCGTTCTGTTCCACAAAGGCGGCATTTATTTGCCGGGAAGGAGAAGTGGTAACATCCCATACAGTAAATGGAACCTCAAAGAACCCCTCGTATTTGTAGTTCGGTGTGCCACCTCGCAGATAATCATATGCCTTCTGTCGAATGGTGCTTGAGAATCTCACCTCTACCGTTACGTATTGAGAGGCTGTCACTGTAGTTCCCCAACCCCAGTTGACTCCCAAATCGAGACCACCACTCAAATATGCTCCACCCCAGTTCACGCCGGTGAAAAATCGGTTAGCTGAAGGAACGTATTCCCATTGAGAAATTCCCAGGGATGGACCTGCCACCTTGACCACCATACCATTTACCACTGGGTAGTCGTCGTTTCCAGCTTGGTTGCTCATGCTGTCCAGAACATTTTTATTCGTTGTCATATCCTTCAGATACCAAAGAAGTGGCGGTGTGCCTGCGTAAAATCCCACCTGATACTGATTCCCTGTGACACTGTCTGGTTGAGCAACGCTAACTGTTACTGTGCCATCACTCCCTCCAGCCACATGCTGGATATTATAGGCGGAAGCCTGCTGCAGACCTGTGGCATGCGAACGCGGAGTAACCGCTATCCCCTTTATTCCGTTCTCCAGACTGCGAGGGGAAGCGAAAGGTTGAAAATCATAGGCGATGACATCATAGTAATAGGTCATTCCGTTGATCAATCCAGTATCTGTGTAAGCATGTGCCAACTCCTGATTATCTCCTTCCGGCTCCTCCAGGTAGCCTGTGATCTTGAATATGATATCTTCGGTTGGAACATAGGAAGGATCGTCTCCGGTGAAATTGATCACCATTCCGCCGATCAAAAGATTACATCCATCAAAATAGTTATCGTGGGTTCCATCAGCTATGTTTGTCGGGGTACTTCTACTGAAGAAGTCCGCATCAAACAGCTCAAATACATAGGGTGGTTCTCCAGTGTTATACCAGTGATCTTCCTCCTCGGAGGGTGGGATACCTACTCCTAAGGTTAAGTCGGTAACCACAAAAGAGGTGTCCGATTTAACCTGAATTAAGTATTCATGACCGGCGAAGAGTGATATTCCGCCATACGCCAAAATATAATCTTCCGTATTGATCTCATCGTAACTTACCGTGCCCTCAAATGGGGTACCAGATAGCTGTTTGATGTCCACGTGGCGAGGGGTGACGCTGGTTTTATCCCAGGATGCTAAAAGTTCGAAGGTTCCGGGAAGGCCGGTGGTGCTTCGGAAGACCTTATATCCCTCAAAATCCTGTTCTTTATAATTGGAATCATAAAGTGCATTTTGCGGATCACTGGTGAACTCAAAGTAGGGGTCTTTTGAAAGTTCCGCAGAGTTATCCCAGCTGATGAGAACTTTTTTATCATCCGGAATTACAGTAACTTGGGGATGGTTGGGCGGACGCGGAAGGATAAACCCGATATCATAAATGGATTGAGCAATGTCAGCCACCTTGGGAAGTTCTATCGCATCCGGAGCCATCATCACCGCCACCACCACCCTCACCGTGTCACCCATGACAGTATCGATGCTGGCAATTTTCAATGAAGAGCTATTTGAATCCCAGGACCAAACCGTGTCGATCACCGTCTCACCCGCGGGGGCTAAAAGAAAGGGTCCCGCGTTTTGAAAAATTCTCTGATCTACTGGAGTGGTTCCGGTTCCCAGATCAAAGGGAGCATAACGTTGGTCTCCCACATCCGGATAGTTGTGACCAGCCATGATCAGATACTTCTCAGGCTCTGTATCCGGGTCGCCCGACTGTAGATTAGAGGTCTTAAAGGAGCTTAGCCCCAGAGGCTCCCCTTTTCGTACATCCTTTACCCATACACCATCATTGTTTACGTTTATGGAATCACCGTTGATTTGGTCGTCTCCATTTAAGTCCACATTATAGGTGGCGACCGGACTTTCCAGGAACTTATAGGCTAAAAAGCCTGGTAATCTGGCAAATCCCTGCTCCGCGAAGTCGCTATCATAAACATAACCTAAATTTCGACTATAATCGAAGCCGACCAGATCATCGTTGGCTGTGGGACCCACATCGGCATCGCACATGACGGTGAGGAAGCAGTTTCTTATGGGCGCCTTGTCCTCTCTTATGTTTATGACATCAAAGATGAAGAAGTGTATGGTTTTGTTGTTCCCGTAATTCCAGGAGTGGGTGCGTTGGAGGACTTTCACACCCAAACCAAATTCGGCGATGTCCTGCCCATCTCCGGCATTAGAATTGATCCCTGTATCCCATCGGGTAACATCCTGATCATCATACTCAGTATAGCTGTCTTCGATACCGACAATGATCGGGTTTCCTTCTTGGTCTTTCAGTGGCCAGAAATCAGCACTGGCATAATCCTCGGGGTGATCGCTGATGAATATGTCAGTCAATCCGGAGAACTCTTCTGCACCTCCGCTGGGATTATATCCGATCACCACCCGGGGGTCAGTTATGGCTCCAAAAAGAACACTGTCCCTCTTAGTGCCTACGTTTTTGAAACTTAAGGTTTGCAGGCTGGGATTGTTTACAGTTCCACCTACCCATATGCCGGCACCGTAGATATAAAACTCGTTAGAACCTTTGGGCCACTCCCCTCCAGCGGATCCCAAATCGATAAATTGCCCGAAAACGGCATAGTTACTCATAGGAACTCTGAAATCGTTGATGTCCAGACCATGCCTTATGTATTTGGTTCCGAAATGGGCAGTTTGAGCCATTTTGGCCCAAGGTGGGGAAGCTTCTTGGCTTGCCTTTCGCGCCTGGCTTGGCAAGGGTAAGAGTGTAATAAGAAAGAGGCAGAGAAAGACAAACCCACCTAAGAATTTGTGTTTCTTAACTAACTTCTCCATGTTAATCTCCTTTTTAAGGATTCAGTTTTTGAATCACTTTTTGTTTCACCCTAAATAGACCCTTAGAAAGTGATGTAGAAGCCAACTTTGATCTGGCGAGGAGGTCCATAATTCATAGGGTCTTTGGCATATAGTTTATAAGCATTGCTATAGGCCGCATATTGTTCCTCCGCGCTGATAACTCCATTATGATCCGTGTCCTTAACCTTTATCCAATCCCAGTAGGCGCTTGTTGAATCTTCTCCCGGGGCTATTACCGCTGCAGGGTCCAGTCGATAGCCGTCATCATCCGGACGACCGGTCGCAGGATAGACATTTAGGACATCAATCCGATTAAACAGGTTGAACACCTGGACGAAGAAGTTGATCTCCCTTCCCCAGATATCAAAGCTTTTATCCAACGTCAAGTCTGTGTTGAAGGTCCAGGGTTTACGGTACTGATTGGTAGTTCCCAGCCGGTTGCCTTTGTAGTCCCTTTTGGTGTAAGGAAGACCACTGCCAGCTTCAGAGATAACATTTATCCCCAACTTTCGTAGAGCAGCTACCTTGAAATCACCCGGGAATCTTAAATCCGCTTGTAATACCAAGCTATGTCTTTGATCAAAGTCCAAAGGGTTAGTGGTCTGCGGAAAAACCCTGGGTAAGCCGGTTACCGGATCGGTGGCGTCACGAGAGTGGAATTCATATTGGTCAAAGGGATCAGAGTTGGTTCCTTCAGCGTACTGTAAAACATAGCTTAAATCGAAGGCTAAGTATTTCCTGGGTCGCTGGGATAAGGTTACCTCCATCCCCTTAACATTGGCATAGTCCAAATTCTTATAAACGTCGTAAGGCTGAGGCACTATGAATATCCTTTCGAACTGGGTCATATTATAGACATCCTTGTAATAAGCGGTGACGTTGAACTTCAGATCGCGGGTTATGGCTCGGGTCAGACCCAGCTCATACTGAATGTTTCTGCTGGCCTTCAATTCTGGGTTTCCCACCACTTGGTTTGCCCGCTGCAGGTTAGGTGCCAAGGAGAGGTACAGGTCATTAAAGGTAGGCTGTTGAGTAAAATGACCATAATTGAAGAAGATGGTCATCTTGTCGGAAATGGGATGGGAAATTCCCAATCGGGGACTAAAGGTGAAATTGTCCTTCACTTCCTTGGTTCTTCCCCCATTAGGTTCCAGATCAGGTCGGGTGGGCACCTCTTTATCGCTGGGCCAGGCCTGGGCATCCTTGCTGAGATAGTCCAGTCTGGCTCCTACATTGACCACCAAACCCTGGAATTCAATCTTATCCTGAATGTATAAAGCACCAGCCTTAGGTTTATATTCATAGATGTCTATGAAAGGTTGCGCATCCCAGGGAAGGCTGTTGTAATGCCTGGTGATCTTGTAAGAGTTAACCTCCACTCCGGATCTGACCTGATTGTGGAAATTCACCTGACTGGTGATGTCAAATTTTGCGGTATAAACGCGGCTTCCTCTGGTTTGGTAATTTCTGGTGTCGTATACTGACCAAAATAGATTATCCACCGCCAGAGGATAGTTCTGGTGTTGCACCCGTTCTCGGTATCGATTCCACACGCTGGTGTCCGGTGTCGGTTCTGCAAATTTGTAGTCTTTCCACCACTGGCCATCCCAGATCTCACCCTCATGCGCCCCTACAAAGGCGGCCGAATCTTCGGGTGTGGCTGTCCGTTCTCCGGCAGCGCGTTCCAGCAAGGACCGATCCAAGCGTCTTCCGATGGTAAAGTCATTGTTGAAAAGTCCGAGTCTGAACTCATAGAAGGTCCTTTTTGAGAGAGTATGGGTCAAAGCCAAGTATAGCTGGCTGGCCTTCTCCAAAGTAGCATCAAAACCCTCCAGATTATAGAGCCAACTGTGGTCATATCTTTCGTATTGCCGCCTATTAAAAAAGCCTCCGGTGCGCAGGGTAATCCCAGGGGCGAGCTTGAAAGTAAGTTTGCCTTGCGTACGGTAGGTCTGCTGTTGATG